>Ga0209119_1002046_pt1 | contig 19006 bp, 18 predicted proteins | sample COG_03_FD_184747 | JGI IMG/M metagenome (GOLD analysis project Ga0209119, IMG submission 184747) | Pelagic Microbial community sample from North Sea - COGITO 998_met_03 (SPAdes) (version 2) | ecosystem: Environmental > Aquatic > Marine > Neritic zone/Coastal water | place: Helgoland, sampling... | reverse complement strand
TACACAACTTTGGTTGGTATCAAAAAACCAGCCAGGCTTTTGCCGTATTCCTGCCAGTTAAATCTGTCGGTGTAGTGGGTGATGCACGCCGCTATGAATGGGTCATTGCACTGCGTGCGGTTGAAACCATCGACTTTATGACTGCTCGCTGGGCGCACTTACCCTATGAGTTATTGGAGAAGGTGTCCAACCGCATTATCAATGAAATCGCTGATGTGTCTCGGGTTGCCTATGATGTGTCGAGCAAGCCGCCGGCGACGATTGAGTGGGAATAGTGTCAAGTATAAATATCTATATAAATCAATAGTTTAATATTTTCACACTGGCAAGCCCCTAGTATCGTAGATACCTGATAGCGTTACAATTCACGCAAACAGAAGGTATTTAATATGAGTGGTATACGCTATCCAGAAGAGTTCAAGATCGAGGCAGTAAAGCAGGTTACGGACCGTGGTTACAAGATCGGCGAGGTCGCCAAGCGACTCGGGGTGACACCCAAGAGCATGCATGACTGGATCAAGAAATACGGTGATACCGGTTCCCAGCATCAAACAATCACCGGCCAACAAGATGAGCTGCGACAGCTCAAGGCTCAGCTTCGACGAGTCACGGAGGAGCGGGATATATTAAAGGAAGCCGCAGTGTATTTCGCAAGCGAGTCAAAGAAAAATACACGTTCATAAAGGCAAGACTCAAGCAATATCCAGTGGCGGCCATGTGTCGAGTGCTGGAAATTCATCCCAGCGGATTCTATGCCTGGCTCAAACAACCCGAGAGCAAGCGGGCCATTGAGGATAAGCGTCTGCTCGGGCAGATCAAACAGTTTTGGATAGAGAGCGGATTTTCTTATGGCTATCGAAACATCACGTTGGATATGAAAGACCACGGGGAGTCTTGCGGTAAGAATCGCGTGCACCGCATTATGCGAGAAGCCGACATCCGTTCCCAGCGGGGCTATAAGCGACACCGTGGTTTCAAAGGTGGGGGTCTGAGCCATGTTGCACCCAACATCTTGGATCGTGAGTTTGAAGCCGTCGAGCCAAATCGATCGTGGGTCACCGATTTTACTTATGTTCGAACCCACGAGGGTTGGTTGTACCTGACAATCGTGCTGGATCTATTCTCACGGCAAGTAGTGGGCTGGAGCATGAAGAGTAATCCCAGGGCAGATCTGGTCATTGATGCACTTCTGATGGCGCTGTGGCGGCGAAAGCCAGAAGGTAGAGTGCTCATTCATTCAGATCAGGGAGTGCAATATACCTGTGCCGACTGGCGTAAGTTCGTCAGTGATAATAATCTTGAGCTGAGTATGAGTCGCCGAGGTAACTGCCATGACAACGCCGTGGCTGAAAGCTTCTTCTCATTGCTGAAGACGGAGCGCATTAAACGCAAGATCTACAAAACAAGGAGTGAGGCCAAGGCTGAGATATTCAACTACATTGAGTTGTTCTACAACCCAAGCCGCCGACACGGTAATAATGATGGGGTGTCGCCGATAGAGTTCGAAAAACAGTACTATCAGAAGCTATCAAGTCTCTAGGAAACTAGGGGCTTGCCAAAAATGTGGTTTAAATATACTATCCTCACCAGCGCAATGAGTCGATCGCATCCAGTAGGCTTATTCTACTGCCGCATCACGTTGTCGGGTCTATGAATTGATTAATCGAACACTTTGTTGTCGCGCGAGTCGGCGCCGCCCATGGCAAAAAACTCCCGATCGTTCGGTATTTGTATCTTGATGGGTGCGCCAAATTGCAGCGCGGTCTTAATGTTGCGTAGCGATCCGGGTCCCAAATCGTTGATACTATGCTCAAATGATTACAAGGAGATGTTCGAATGCCGGATCTGTTCAGCCCATTTACATTGAAGGGCGTAACGCTACGCAATCGCACGGTGATGTCGCCGATGACGATGTATAACTCAGTCGACGGCAAACTCGACGATTACCATGTGAGCTATCTCGGTGCGCGCGCTAGCGGCGGTTTCGGCCTGATCTTCGGTGAGCAGATGGCGATAACACCTGACGGTCGAACGACCACCTCTTGCGCCGGGATTTGGGATGACAACCAGATAGAAGGACACGCACGCGTATGCGCAATAGTTGAGCGAATGGGTAGCGTTCCGGCGATACAGCTCGGCCACACGGGTCGCAAAGGCAGTGAGGTTCCTCCTCACAAGGAAACCAACGAAGAAGGCACGTGGAAACAGCTGCCGCCCGATCACCCGAATGGATGGACTTGCGTGGCACCTTCTGCAATTCCTTATGGCGGGGGTGGGCACATTCATCCCGTGCACGAACTCACGGTAGCGGAAATAAAAGCCATCCATCAGGCGTATGCGGATGCTGCAGTTCGCGCGCGCGAAGCCGGCTACAAGTGGCTGGAAATGCACTATGCCCATGGTTACCTCGGCGCGAGCTTCTTTTCGCCGTTAGCGAATCAGCGTACCGACGACTACGGTGGCAGTGTTGAAAAACGCCTGCGCTTTCATACTGAGGCACTCGACGCGGTGCGCGCGGTGTGGCCCGAGGAGTACCCGCTGACGATTCGGCTCGGCTCGGACGATCTGAATCCGGCCGGGATACAGTTTGAAGATTCGATTTATGCCGTGGCAAAGTTGAAAGAGCATGGACTCGACCTTGCCGATTTGTCGATCGGTTTCAACACTGATGAGATGGTCGACCCACCTTTGGCTGAAATGGGTTTCATGCTGGAGCGTGCCGCCCGCGTGCGGCGTGAAGTCGACATCCCGGTCGCCACTAGCTGGAACCTGGGTGTTCCGCAAAATGCGGACCAGGCCATTCGTGATGAACTCATCGATCTCGTGTTCCTCGGCCGGCCGGCGCTAGCGAATCCGCATTGGCCAGTTTGGGCAGCGCGTGAACTGGCCCATCCAGATCCTTTCGGTCTTGTTCCCGACGATTGGGCGTGGTGGTTGCGCAATTTTCGTGGGCATGAAGCGAGTATTGGCTGGCCTGCGAATCGTGGCACTGAACCCAGTACGTCATCGTCCAGTCCGTAAGCCATGATCGATAGCGCACCGGCGAGCGCGGTTATACTGTAGCGCGCCGAAACCTGGACTGCCGAGCGTCAGTCGACAAATATTTGTGATGGAAACTAACTCATTAGTGTCGCTTTCCTATCATGTCCCGTTTCCCTTTGTTGCGGGGCGGATGCGTTTCGGCACACTAGGACCGCTCTCATCGCTACACTGTTATATTTGTGCAGGGGGAAGGGGTTCTACCCCGATTTCAGGGACAGTTTTAAAACACCTGCAATTCAATGACTTTACAGTCTTCAAACGCCAATGTAATTCACCGTAGGCATGAGAGCAATGATTAGCTAAACACACCTCCCCAACGGCTTATAGACTAACCAACTGATGAGTATTGTGATACGGACAGCAATAATTCAGGATGTAAGGTATGCGAACAGCTCTAGCTCTGCTGATTTTATTAGGTTCACTCAGCGTTGGCTGAGCAGGGAGATGCCGATGCCCAGTCTGCTCTGGGATACAACTACTACGCAGGTAAAGGGACCCCGCAGGATTATAAGGAAGCTTTGAGATGGTATAGGGCTAGTGCTGAACAGGGTAATCAGTATGCTCAGTCCTCTTTAGCTTTGATGTACAAGCAAGGCGAAGGGACTCCTCAGGATTATAAGGAAGCTGTGAGATGGTATTTGGCTAGTGCTGAGCAGGGCTATGCTATGGCGCAGCACAACTTAGCTTTGATGCATTATAACGGTGAAGGAACGCCTAAGGATTATAAGGAAGCAGTGAGGTGGTTTAGGGCTAGTGCTGAGCAGGGCTATGCTAGCGCTCAGTTCAACTTAGCTTTTATGTACAAGAATGGTGAAGGAACTATTCAGGATTATAAGTTAGCTCACATGTGGTGGAATATCGCAGCGGCCAATGGGCAGGAAGATGCTAAGAACAATAGAGACATCGTAGCTGGAAAGATGACCCCAGCAGACATCAGTGAGGCTCAGCAGATGGCTAGTGATTGGATGAAAGTTCATCCTTAGGCCTTCCCTATAAGCTCAGGGCTAACGAACAGATGCCCAGACACTAGATGACAGGCCCTCAGCTTAGCCTCTCGTTCAGCCTCAAGCTGATCAATAACACATGATAGTAATTTGATATCCTCCTTGAGCATAGCCAGCAGCTCTTCTTCCGCATAGCTCTTATCACCAATCCAGATGCTTATGTTGGTTGACTCCAGGCCCAGCATAGGGAGTTCACTATAGGTTAACTCAGAGTGGGCTACGGGTGGTCGATGGCTGTAGGGCCAGTGAGCGATGGCTGAATTGAGCTACAGCAATGGCCTCGGTGGCTCAGGAATAAATAATAAAAACGAGTGCGAATGCCTGCATCTTCACGCCCACTTTCGCTGCTATATAAGGGCGTGGGGGGGCTGTCAGGGTGCATTGCCGGCATTACGAAGGGGGTAGCCCTAGGTAGTGCTGAGGGGTCTTAGCGGGGCTTTGGATAGCTATACGGGCGGCTTGACCCCTTGCTCAGCAAACAACCAATATATTCATGTAAAACAATAGGTTAATGGCCTTTAGCTACACCTTCGGTCAGTCTGAGGTGTGCTTGTGGCCTAGTCTAGAGCGATTCTTAGGATGCTGCAGGCGGTGGTCAGTATATAGAGCAGGTGCGCGAACAGTGTCGCTGCGGGAGTTGGAAGGTTAGGTATAACTCTACTGGCTACTACATTTCGGCGATGCTCTACCCTTAACGACCACTATGAGTTACTACCTACGTCCGCGATATCGCAAGTCCGTTACTGACGACTATCGGTGTGTATCAGCTGCTACTTTGAGCACGCATTTGCTGTGTGCTCGAGTGTGCTCATGACCGAAGTGGTTACTTTATGGACAGGTTGTAGTTGTGTGAATTGACCTGTGATTTAGTTGTTGGAGGGTGTTAAGATGGCGGAGTTTTACGTACATATATCTAATATAAACAGATAGTTACGGCAGGTGTGCAGGGGTTGTAAGTCAGCTGGAGGTAGCCACTATTATGGTGCCCCGGGCTGGAGTCGAACCAGCGACCCTCCGCTTAGGAGGCGGATGCTCTATCCACTGAGCTACCGGGGCGTGGGCCGCATGATAACAGATTTTTCTGGTGGTTTTGTGTAGCTCGTATCCCACAACTGATAATATCTGACCTGCTACTCACTCAGGTCTTCTGCATGCATGATCTACCAGAGATTTTCGCCTCGACCCGGACGATTGCCGTCGTCGGTATGTCTGATAACCCCGCTCGCGCCAGTTATGAAGTGGCCCGTTATCTATCAGATTTTTATGTGGTCATTCCGGTCAACCCTAATCATCGGTCGATCATGGGTCTGACCTGCTATCCAGACCTGGCTTCGATCCCCGTCCCGGTAGACATGGTAGATTTGTTTCAGCGTAGTGAGAACGTCATGCCTTATGTGCAACCGGCGATCGACATCAAAGTGTCGGTGTTCTGGATGCAGTTGGGTATCGAAAATGCTTTGGCCGCTGAGCAGCTGACTGCGGCAGGGATTACCGTAGTTCAGGACCGTTGTACTAAAATCGATCATGCCAAAATAAGGAGTGAACGCTGATGCTTGATACGCGACCTTTACTGCTAGACACGGATTTTCCGGCCATCAAGCGCGATGAGTTGACGACCCTGCAGGTTAATTTAGGTTACTTGTGCAATTTGAGTTGTACCCATTGCCATGTTAATGCCGGGCCAACCCGAACTGAATTGATGGACATGGAGACGATTGAAATAGTCCTGAAGTTTCTCGCGCAACAGAAAATCCAGACTCTGGATATGACTGGTGGCTCACCGGAGATGAACCCCCATTTTAAATATCTGGTCACCGCGGCGCGAGCCTTGGGTGTGACTGTGATGAATCGTTGTAATCCCACTATTCTAATGGAGCCAGGTTATGAGGATCTGCCACAATTTTTTGCTGACAATAACATTGTCGTCGTCGCGTCCATGCCCTGCTACCAGGAACAGAATGTTGATCGTCAGCGTGGTAAGGGCGTTTACGCCGACAGTATTGCCGGACTTCTGAAACTGAATCTCGTTGGTTATGGTGCGCCGGGATCAAACCTTGAGTTGAACCTCGTGTATAACCCAGATGACCCCATTTTGCCGCCGGACCAACAGACGCTCGAAAATGATTACAAGCGCGAATTGCGCCAGGATCATGGGATTGAATTTAATCAATTGTTTGCTCTCGCTAATATGCCGATCAGTCGCTATGGTGCGCGACTCTTGGCCAAGAACCAGTATACCGGCTACATGACCCTGCTGCGCGACGCCTTTGAAGTCGGCAATCTTGCCACAGTGATGTGCCGATCCTTGATCAGCGTCGACTATCAGGGCTTTGTTTATGATTGTGATTTCAACCAGATGCTTGAGTTACCCTTGATTGGTACCGACAAGATCAAGCCGCACCTGCGCGAACTGTTAGATACCAACTGGAATGGCGCGCCCATCTCTGTGGGCGAGCACTGCTATGGCTGTACCGCAGGCCAGGGCAGTAGTTGCGGTGGTGCCTTGGCTGGCGTGGAGTAAGAGGGCCGACATGGGTCGCATGCCCCTTAACCTGGCACCTGGGTTAGACTCATGACGTTGAGCCAGCGTGCCGCCTCGCCGGTTTCCATTTCGATTGTAATACCCGTCTTGAATGAAGCGCTGGGTTTACCGGTGTTGTTGAGCAGCTTGGCGGACGCCATCACTGATTGGCCCCGTAGCAGGCTTGAAATAATTATGGTTGACGGTGGCAGCACTGATGACACCTTGGCGCTCGCTCGATCACATGTCGATCAGCTTATTAGCAGCGCGCCGGGGCGGGCCCGACAGCAGAACGCGGGCGCCGCGGTTGCGAGGCACGATCTGTTATTTTTCCTGCACGCCGATTCGGTGGTACCTGTGGATTTTCTGACCCAGCTAGACGGTGCTTGGTCAAGCGGTGCGCAGTGGGGCCGTTTTAATATCAGTTTTGATAGCTCGCAGTGGCGTTATCGTCTGCTGGCCTGGCTGATGAATTGGCGTTCTCGTCTGACGGGTATCTGTACCGGTGATCAGGGATTGTTTATTCGCCGCGATCTGTTTGTCCGGTTAGGCGGTTTTGCGGATGTGCCGTTGATGGAAGACATTGAAATTTCTCGGCGCGTGCGCCGGCAGCAGGCCCCCTGTTGTGTTCGCGGCCCCTTGCTCACGTCCAGCCGGCGCTGGCGGACCCAGGGTTTTATCACCACCGTATTATTTATGTGGTCATTGCGGTGGCGCTATTTTTTTGGCGCCTCACCGCAGAGGCTGGTTAAGCTTTACTATCCTGGGCGCGATATCGAAGGCAAACAGCATGACTGAGTTTCTGTTTCCGGGCTCAAGGCTCCTGATATTCTGCAAGGCGCCAGTGGTGGGCAACGTCAAGACCCGACTGATTCCCGCGCTGGGTGCCGTGGCGGCGACGAGCTTGCATCGAGAGTTGGCGAGTCGGCTTATGGCTTGCTGTCAGGCGGCCATGCTGGCGCCGATTCAACTTTGGTGTGCGCCTGATATGACCCATGAGTTTTTTACCCACAGTGGCCTAGACTGTCGCCAACAGGAGGGGGTGAACCTGGGTGAGCGGATGAGTCATGCACTGACTATGGCCTTGAGTGAGCCCGGTGTTGAGTCAGCGATTTTAATAGGCACCGACTGCGTGAACCTGGACGCCGATTATCTGCGGCGCGCATTTTTGAGCTTGCAAAGCGCTGATGCAGTACTCGGGCCAGCCGAAGATGGTGGCTATGGATTGATTGGTTTATCCGAGCCGGCCCCGGCCGTGTTTCAAAACCTGGCATGGGGCACGGCGTCGGTTTGTGCTGGGACGGCTCGGCATTTCAATTCGCAGTTTGCCTATTGGGACCTATTACCAATGCTCTGGGACGTGGATCGACCGGAAGATGTTGAGCGCTACCGCAGCGTTGCTGCAGTAAGGTTAGACGATGGTGATATCGCGATAACTGCTGCAATGGAATAGTGTTATCCGCAGCTGCCATTCAATGATGTAGGTGAATACTGCAATGGGCGCTAATTTAAGTCTGGCGTCATTATTAGAAGAGATAATCGATGAACTATGTGACTGAAATGTTTGCGGAGCAGAATGCTCTGACTCGGGTGTTTTTGGTGCTGGGTGTCTCTGTCGTGGCACACCTGGTAGCAATAGTGATTCGTAATCTAACGTTGGCGCTGGGACGGCGGATCGAGCTGAAATCCTTTACTAAGGCGCGGACGATTATTCAGCTAATTTCTGGTGTGACGATTTTTGGGGTCTATTTTGGTGCCTTCGGCATGTTGTTGTCAGAGTTTGGTATATCCCTGACGGCCTATCTGGCCAGTGCTTCGGTCATCGGCCTGGCAGTGGCATTTGGCAGCCAGAGTATCGTCCAGGACTTCATCACCGGGTTGACGGTCATCCTTTCAGACCTGGTGCATGTGGATGATATGGTTGAGATCAGCGGTCAAACCGGGATTGTAAAGTCTATCGGGATGCGTTTTACAGTATTACAGAATGCCATGGGTGCCGAGGTGTTTATCCCGAACAGGACCTTGACCAGCATGATTAATTACCCGCGTGGATATGTCTTTTGCCTGGTGGATATCAATCTGGACCCTGATGAGAGAATTCGTGAACAGATGCTGCGCAAGATACAGGAGCACACCCGCGGGTTACTGGAGCAGTTTCCGGGAATTTTCCTTGGCGCAGTGGAACAGGAGGAAATGCGGACCACCGCCTCTGGCAAGCGCTTCGTCCGGATCAAATTCAAAATCTGGCCTGGTCGTGGTGCGCCGATAGAAACGACGTATCGACAGGACATGCTGGCATCGGTAAAAAAGCTCAATCCACAGTATTTGGATTCGTGGATCTCGATTAACTACGAGGTGGGTCAGCGTTGAGGGGTGGCTGAGTGATTCATGTTAATTTAATGCGAAGCCGCGAGAAAAACAGACTTTTCTTGCCAGCGCTCATTCAGCCAGGCCTGGATGTCATCGATATCAGCCAGAGGGTAATAGCGAATTTTAATGGCGATTTGTTTTGGCCGGCCATGTAGGCAGCGCCAAATATTGACCGGCTCCACGCCATAGTCAATGGTGATGTCCATCACATGGGTCGCCGGATCTGCGCTGGCTCTGATGATTTTCATGCCGCCTGACTTGGGTACTAATAAGCGCTCATAAGGCGATGCCTGCAGGCGCTGCTTGTTTGCGGTGAACCGAGTGCCTTCGGGGAATACCAGCAATGCACCAGGCTCTGTCCCGTGGTCCTGGGTGGCACCTTTAATGCTGGCAAAATCCGCCGCTTGCAGTGATTTGTCCTTGCCACGATAGAGTCTTGGAAAGTTCAGGGCCAGGCAGATCCAGCCAATGACGGGTACCCAGACAAGCTCGCGTTTGATCAAGAATTTGATGATCGGACCATCACGCGTCACCAGATCCTGCACGATCGGGATATCGAACCAGGATTGATGATTACAGATCACAATTGGTGAGGAATATCGATTTGGCTCGCCATCCACCAAAAACTCAATGCCGATCACGTCTCGCATCCAAAAACTGTCTGTGCGTACAGCCATTCGATAGACGAAATCCACGACGACGAAACAAACTCGAGACACGAAAGGAATGGGTATGAGCCATCTCAGTACTGAGATAGGTATCAGTATCAGGACCCAGAAGGTCAGGTTCGTCAAGACCCAGAGGAGCGAGAAGATACTGACGAGGTTTCGAGTGATAGGCAAGATCAGATGCATGGGGTATCTTAGGGGCAATTGAAGCTAAGGTTCAAGGGGAGATGCAGTGTCGGTTAAGTTGTTTAATCCTGCGATGGAGTTGTTAGATCGGACCAGTCTCCGGGAGCTGCAGTTACACAAGCTCAAAAAATTAGTGGTGCGGGTTTATGAACAATCGCCTTACTACAAGACCAAGTTCGATGCGGCGGGCGTGAACCCCTACCAGCTGAAGTCTTTGGATGACTACCAGCACTACCCATTCTTCGATAAAGATGAAGAGCGCATCAGTCAGGAGCGCTCTAAAGCTGAGTTGGGCCATCCCTTCGGCCTGCATATTACCTGCGATCCCCGTCTGGTTAATCGTATCTCAGCCTCATCGGGTACCACCGGCTCACCAACCTTCAGCGGCTTTACCCGTTTTGATCGTGAATTGGCAGCCGAAAACTGTGCGCGAGGAATGGTGCGCATGGGTATCGATCCGGGCGACGTGGTGTTGCATGCCAGTGTCATCAGCATGTGGATTGCGGGGATGCCTGCCATTGACTCAATGATGGCCTATGGTGCCTGCGTGGTTCCCGTGGGCGCCTTAAGCGGCGTTGAGCGCGTAGCGCAAATTGCCAATGAGGTGAAGCCGAAAATGATGCGCACCACCGTGTCTTTTGCCCGGCATATGGCCAGAACCATGCTGGAAAAATCCGGGATTGACCCCCGTACTCTGGGCATTCAAAAAGTGGTGGTCACCGGTGAGCCGGGGGGCAGCATCAAAGACATTTACAGCGAGATTGAGGCGGGCTTTGGTGGTGCTTTGTGTTACGACAATATGGGCGCCACGGGCTGTCACAGTCCCACGGGTATTTCCTGCGAGGAGCATGCCGGTATTCATTTTTATGCTGAGGATAATGCTTATTTTGAGATAGTCGATCCGAAAACCATGACGCCGTTGCCCATCGAAGATGGCGTCGAAGGCGAGATTATCTTTACCGGCCTGGAACGAGAGTGTGGGCCGCTGCTGCGCTGGCGAGATAAAGACATCATCAAGGTCACCACCACGCCCTGCGCTTGTGGTCGACCAGGCGTGCGCATGCAATTCAAGGGTCGGGTAGACGATATGTTGTTGGTCAAGGGCGTGAATGTGTTTCCTAATGCCGTTCGCGACGTCATCAATAGCCTGTCGGCGCTAACGACTGGAAATATTCGCATTCAAAAAGACCACGATGAGGCGGTGGTCGAGCCGCCCGTTAAGGTGCTGGTGGAGATTCATCCGGGTGCAAGTGATGTTGAGCGTGCCGACCTCACTCAGCACATTGTTAATCAAGTGCACCACCATCTGCGTTTTCGCATCAGGCCGGTTCTGGTTGATGCCGATCAATTTGAAATAAAATCGGGCGCGACCGGCAAGATGCAGCTGGTGGAAGTCGTCAAAAATGCGTCATGAGGCTTAATCAACGCCAGCCACTGAAGGATATCGATAATGACACAGGTGTTTGCGGACAGGGTTAAATATGCAGTACAAGACCGGGTGGCGCTCATTACTCTCGAGCGGGCAGCACGGCTGAATGCCTTTGATGCTGCCATGTATCAGGGTGTTAACGAGGCGCTGACGGCATTTCACGCGGATGACGATGCCTGGGTCGCGGTCATCCAGGCCGCCGGCGACAAAGCCTTCTCTGTGGGCGCTGATGTCAACGCGCTGAACGAGAATGCGAATCAGGGCATCACCACCGGTCTGGGTGGATTGCTGCTCGACCAGGAAATGGTGACTGACAAGCCCCTACTGGTTGCGGTTCAGGGCTATTGCGTCGGTGAGGGGGTGAATCTGGTATTGAGTTGCGACATGATATTTGCTGATACCACGACTCAGTTTATGATTTCCGAAGTCAGGATTGGCGTTAATCCGGTAGACATTCCCCTTAAGCTCGCTCGACGTCTGGGTTACAACCAAGTATTCAGCTTTCTCTCACCCGGAGACGCTAAGGATGCGGAGTGGGCCCGGTCCGCAGGGTTGTTAGAGCGGGTCAGTGAAGCTGGGCAGGCCAAGCAAGACGCAATGAATTTTGCCAGGCGGCTGGTTAACGAGTGCGCACCTTTAGCGCTACGTGCGCAAAAATCTACTTTGTGGCATGCTGTTAACGTCAGCGAACAGGTCGCTCGCGACTTGGGTAATCAGCAGCGCACCATGATCCGTTTGTCAGATGATTACGCGGAAGGTAGGCAGGCATTTATGCAGAAGCGACCCCCTCAGTTTAGCGGCCACTAGATTTATTCGAAGCAAAATCGGCTAACACCCTGGGCTCGCGGCCTATTGAAAATCACTGGAGAAGTTTATGTCAGTCTATTTCGTCGCTCTTATTAACATCCATGATCGCGCAGGATACGCCAATTACGAGGCGGGGTTCATGCAGGTGTTTAATCAATACGATGGTCGGATGCTAGCTGTAGATGAGGCGCCAACAATACGCGAAGGCGAATGGCCGTATACCCGCACCGTTTTGATTGAGTTTCCTTCAGCCGCACAGGCTGACGCCTGGTATGATTCGGCTGCCTATCAAGAACTAGCGACTCATCGTTTTGCTGCTTCGGTAGCCAATATCGTGCGAATCAAAGGCGTCGAGACACCTTGAGTAGCGAAGTTGAGGAGTATTCGCTGCGAGTTTTTGATTAACTGTTTGGGCCGATACTACTCATAATGGTTTTGATGTCATCGATGGCGAGTTTGGGCGTTCGATCAAAAAACAGCACCCCATTAATTTCTTGTTGGACGTCTGTGAGCTGAGTCCAAACAAAGCCTGAAAGGCTGTCAGCTTGATGAATCTCGCTAGCGATGGCTTGAAATCGTTGTTTCAGTGCGGCCTTGTCGAGTGGTAAGTCTCCGTAGGCAAAGTGATCCTCAGCGATTGCTGGAGTGAAGCCGATGCCGCCACATTCAGTCAGTAATACCGGCAGTTGGCTCACATCTCTGCCGGGTAGGGCGCCGACTCGCCCGTCGCCCACCGCCGATGATGGATTACGCAATAAGGCCGCCAAACGTTCGGCAATACTTTCTGTTGCTGTCTCGTAGAGATGCAAGGTCCATAAATCACCGCTCGAAAATTCCCACCCATCATTGCCCACCACGGGTCTTGAGGGGTCCAGTGCCTGAGTCAAGGAAGTGATAGCATCGACAAAGGCTTGTTGCTCTGGTCGTTTGGCCTGGTGCCAGACACCCCATGATTCATTAAAGGGGACCCAGGTGATAACACTTGGATGACCGCGATCCCGTTGTACCAGCTGGGTCCATTCGGCACTCAGGGTTTCGATTAACTCAGTAGAGAATATGCGCCCTGAGGGCATCTCTGCCCAGACCAGCAGACCCAGTCTGTCAGCCCAGTACAGGTAACGTGGATCTTCGGCTTTCTGATGTTTGCGGGCGCAATTGAATCCCATCGCCAGGGTTAGTTCTACATCTCGCTTCAGGTCACTGTCGTCTACAGCGGTATACCAGCCTTCAGGAAAGTAGCCCTGGTCGAGAATACCGCGCAAATACAGTGGCGAGTCGTTCAGGTACATGGTTCGATCTTTGACAGAGATCTGGCGAAGACCGGTGTAGCTGTCACAGCGATCAATAATGTTTCCCGCCGAGTCTTTCAGGGTCAGCTGCAAGTCGTACAATGTCGGTGTGGCTGGTGACCAAAGTGCGGGTTGTTCAACGGTGAGTTCGAACCTCACTTCTGGTCGGTCAACAAAATCAGACTCAAGATTGGCGACGATAATGCCGTCATGCAAAAGGGCTAATTGCAGGCTGCCGCAGGCAAGCCCTGACAGTTTGACATTAACCTTCAACAGCTTGTTGGCAAACGAGTAAGTGGTCCACAGACTGCTGGTATGCAGCGTATTGACGGGTTCTAGCCAAATGGTCTGCCAGGGGCCGATGATCGGGTCGTAATCGATGGGCCAGCGCGTAGTACCTGCTTGTTTACCGCGAGGCTGGGTCCACGTGGGGCTGTCAGTGACACGCAGGGTCACGGTATTGGTGCCCGGTTTGACCAGGTGTTTGATATCAAAATGAAAGGGCGCATAGCCGCCGGTATGCGCACCCGCCAATTCACCATTAACATAGACCTGGGTGCGGTGATCGCAGGCGCCCAAATGAATCAATAATTGCGATTCATGCCAGTGGGTGGGTAGCTCGAACTCCCGGGCGTACCAGACGACGTCGCAGGGTGTGAGATGGGATGCGCCCGAGGCGCTAGCATTCATAGTGAAAGGGACTTCAATGGTGGCTTCGTAGTCATGGTGCTGATACCACTTTTGGACCAGGCCCGTATTCTGTGGATCCGTATCGAAGCGCCATTCGCCGTTGAGATTGAGCCAGTCGAGTCTTTGCAGTAGTGGTCTTGGGTATTCCGGACGCGGGATAGTCACGATGGGTCTCCGTCGGGTCAATGGCCGAATGTCAGGCAATCGAGTCAATACTTAAGCGAAATCCTAAGCGAAAACTTAATTTACAAGGGCGCTAGCGAAACCCGTAACAATCGAGCGTGGCATATTTTGATGATCTATAAAACGCTAACCCTTGGCTGAAGTCAATTCTGCGCTAGTTGCGGTTTTTTTGTCGAGATCTTGATCATAAACAGTTTCGGATGGTGTGCCTAAAGCTAATGTTAGGCGAGGTCGGTAAATGTCTACAGAACAAGCTTGGCAGAGTCTTGGCCAACGCTGCCGCTTAGGTGGGCCGTCCAGGGCGGGAAGCTCCGTGTGAGAAGCTCTGTGTGAGAAGCTCCGTGTGAGAAGCTCCGTGTGAGAAGCTCTGTGTGAGTGGCGGGTCAAATTGCTACGAGGTCAAGATTCAGACCGCACGTGAATTTTATCTAGGAGTGATCGTTTTTTAGTCATGTTATGGGCGCCTTCACAGTGGTTGGGTTGAATGTGTTGATCTGCATGGAAAAAATCAACTTATGAGTAGTCATGTGTGCCCAGGAGGTGTCTGGCTCGCGTTATTAATGACGCCTGGTTGGGCGCTGGGCGCTGATTTGAACTGCCATGCTGACGCAACCTTTGTTGACTATGAACCGACGTTACCCGGATATGACTTTACTGCCAGGCTGCAACGCTGGGGCGACGATATAGACCGCATTGAAGTTGGCCATGAAAAAACGGTCAGAAAAATTTATATCAATACCCTGCCAATATTTGACCCCACTAACGCGCAGGAAAATTTGGCGCTCTATCGATGGGCTAATGCTGTGCACAGGTACACGCGGCCCGCTGTCATTGAGCGGTTGTTGCTGTTCTCGACCGGCGAGCAAGTCAATAACCATCTGCTGGATGAATCCGAACGGTTGCTGCGTCAGGAAAATTATATCGCTGATTCAGCGATCAGGGTGGTTCGGGATTGCCAGAATGAAGTGGATCTGGAAGTGGTCACCCACGAGGTCTGGACCTTGACGCCCGAGATATCCTTGAAATCTAGCGGCGGTGATACCTCTGGGTCATTGGGTTTTCGAGACTCTAATTTTCTCGGGTCAGGCAAGAATATTGGATTGGGGATGAAGAACGAGCCAGACCGAAATAAGCTGCAACTTCATTACAATGACCCGAATTTTCAAGGTAAACGCATCAATCTTTCGGTTCGCGTCGAGAAGAACTCCGACGGTTATCATCGCGCCTTCGATATCAGCTTGCCGTTCTACGCGCTGGATACACGTCGGAGTTGGGGGGTTCGAACGGCAGAGTCGCAGTTTACTCAAAGCCGCTATGTAGATGCGGTCAAGGTCAGTGCCTTGCAGGTGCAGGAGCAGGCGGTGAGCACTTATTTTGGTGTCTCTGAAGGTTTGATCGATGAGCAGGTCGCGCGTTATTTATTCGGCTTGCAGCTGGAAAAACAGCATTACGATACCCTGCCAGATGAAATTGCGCCTGCAAGAGTACCTGATGATCTGAAACTGGCTTACCCCTTTGTTGAGTACCAACAGCTGCAAGATGATTACAAAATCGGCTTCAACATTAATCAGATCAAGCGATCGGAAGATATTCACCTGGGCCGTGACTTGCGCGCCCGTCTGGGTTACTCGCCGAAGGGTCGACAGGTGATTTTGCAGGGGGTCTGGGCTGACACTTGGTTGTCGAGAGACAAAATGCTGCTGCAGTCGAACCTAGGCTGGCGCGGGCGCTGGAATATTAACCGTCAGGCAATTGAAGACGGTGAACTGAACCTGGTATTGAAGTTTCATCGTGGACAGACGAATAATCGCAGTCTGGTTATGGCTATGGAAATATCCATGCTAAAAAATCCGCTGGATCAGAATGAGTTGACGTTGGGCGGTGACAAGGGTTTGCGAGGCTATCGCAGCAACTATTTATCTGGCGACAGTTTGATCTTGTTGACGATGGAGGAGCGCGTGTTTACCCAGTATGAGCCTTTTGGTCTGTTCAATCTCGGCTTTGCCGCATTCGCTGATGTGGGGCGAGCCTGGTTTCGCGACGTTGATGTGGATAAGAATGGCTGGAAGGCTGATGTGGGTGTTGGCCTACGGCTGCTGCCGAGTAAGTCTGATAAAGGCCAAGTGGTTCACCTGGATGTGGCATTTCCGGTCAACGACCGAAACAATGGTCGCTCGATGTTGGTGTCTGTGGAGATGAAAAAGACGTTATAGCCTCGATCGAACGTCTGGTTAGTGCCTGAAGCGGTTCCAGCGGTAAAGTCCGCAGACGAAGACGATGGCAATGCCATGGACCCACCACAGGCCAAGAGCAAGAGGGATTGTACCTTTCTCCAGGCCAGAGCGCGCGGCCGCCAGACTCATGATATAAATCAGGCAAACGATTAATCCAGGAATCAGACGGTTAAGACGCCCTTCGCGCGGATTGACCTTGCTTAAGGGAATGGCCATCAAGGCGATGAGTGGAATGATGATAATCATGGCCAGTCGCCAATGCAGCTCTGCCGCATAGGCTCGGTTCTGCAAATTGTTCAGTAATTCGCTCAGGGTCAAGGCCGAATTGCGCCGCTCCGCTTGAGCCACTTTACGTTCCGGCAGAAGTTGGCCGAACTCCTCAAATTCAATGACTTGGTAGTCGTTTTGGCCGGGTGTGCCACGATGCCTTGCACCCTGTTCAAGCACGAGAAATCGGTTACCTGATTTGTCGACCACTGAGCGGCCTTGCTCGGCGACGGTGATAATCGCCTTTGTGGGGTCGCTGCTAGCCACTTCGCTCATAAAGACGCCTTGAAGAACATTGCCATCGATGATGTTTTCGCTATAAGTCACTCGGTTGCCCGACCGTAGAGCCTGAAATCGGCCGGGTGCCAGGGTCGCAAATTCAGTAATTGTCTGCTGGGAAGTAAACAATGCTTCCACTTGGGATTCAGAGATAGGTTTAAGCCAAAGTGACAAGACGCCGCTGATGATGGCGACCCCACCGGCTAACACCAGCGTCATGCGCATCAGCTGGCCGGAACTGAAGCCGCTCATGGATAGCACCACCATTTCACTGTCGGCGTGCAGGCGCCCGTAAGTCAGCATTAAGGCCAGGAAAAAGCTCACCGGTAGAACCAGTTCGAGAACCCCCGGCAGTTTGAAAAAAATCAACGGGAACAATACTTCCTTGGTTATATCGCCCCTCGCGGCCTCTGCCAGGTAGCCATTAAAGCGCCAGGCAATGGCAATCACCAGAATCAACAAGGCCAGGGCAAGCAAGCTCCCATAGACTTCTTTGGCGAAATAACGATACAGGATCATCGGTAGAGCCTTAATTTTATCAAGCGGTTTAATCAAAGCGGTTCGATCAAAGCAGTTTGATCAAGCGCTTTAATCGCAAGTGTTAGTCGTGAGTGTCAGTTATGGTCTTCAATCCTGGATTTCAGTAATCGGTTGTTTGGGTGCGCAGGTTGTCGCAGGCAACCAACCGGCGGCGAGAACAATATTGATTGCCCAAATGATAAGTCCGGTCCAGATACCATGAGAAAAGAAGTGTACACCACGGATAGTCTGAGAAACACTAAACAGGGCGCCAAGTCCGATAGCCGCGATTAAGCAGGGCAGGGCCCAGCGCGGCGCATAAACGCGGGCTGCATAAAAAAACCCGAGGAAACAAAATCCAGTAGACGCGTGCCCGGAAGGCCAGCACTGGCCTGGTGGCTGGTTGCTCGGTTGAAAATCAAACAATTCCACACGCTGAAATTGACCGCCATATTCCAGCAGTAGATTGGGGCAGTAGATATCGCTGGAATACTTAATGATGGCGATGGCGGCAGTGCTAAGGAGCATTGAGATGAACATAAAAGTCAGGGGTGGCCGCCAACGGGGTTTGTTCGCGAGCCAGCTCCAGGCTAGGCCAGCGAGAATCAACAAGGCGCTGATATAGGCGATATTGCGGGCCCAGTCATGCAGCACCCGCTTGAACAAAAAACTGTCATTCAAGTTAAAGGTTCGGCTGTGACTGTCAAACAACCAGTCGCTGATCCAGTGATCCATAGGTGTGCGTTCGACCAGTGCCAGTAATATCAGCATAGAGGCTGCAGGCCAGGCCAATGCGTAGAGTTGAGTTAATCGCGTATCAGTTGTCACTGGGTACCGGTTTTTTTGGAGTGGATTGTCAACCAGGATCCGCCTGATTGTTTTCGTCATCGGCAGCAAGGCCTGTGTTCCGTGATCGACCTCTAAAGTGGCGGCGGTTTTGCCATTGGCTCGAATGCTCAACCACGATGGACTGTCACGATGGACTGTCACGATGGCAGTGACTCAAGTTTACCCCATCGGTCTTAATGCAGACAGTGTTCTGCGGCCTGCATCGCGGCCGGCGGTTGCCTCTGCCCAGTCGACTCGTCACTGCGATTTGTCAGCGCTTGCTGACAGCGAGCCCTGACAGAGCGTCGCCACTAGTGTCGAAGGATTGGCGCGCCAGTGGTCTGTGAGGTGCGGCTAAGTATCGAAACGCGCCACTAGTTTGAGGCGGCTGATGTCTGGTTTGACCGTTGCCAGATCGGGCTTACGTTCCTCCGAGTTGAGCAGATCGCTGCCAGGAAATGCGAGCGACAGCCCGCTCGTGTCGGGCGAAATCTTTGGTCTGTCATCTTGGCTGGTGTCGAGAATTGTACCGGGTTCGTCAATCTCGAAGTTAGGCGCCGGCAGTTTTGCAACGGCGTTTGTCGCCGGGATCAAGGGCGAGCCATCATTTTCAAGAACGCTCAACCCGCTGATATTGATATTCACTGGTGGCTGTTGTCGAGGCGGTGCTAGGGGCGAATGATCGTTTTC
>Ga0209119_1002038_pt1 | contig 19036 bp, 11 predicted proteins | sample COG_03_FD_184747 | JGI IMG/M metagenome (GOLD analysis project Ga0209119, IMG submission 184747) | Pelagic Microbial community sample from North Sea - COGITO 998_met_03 (SPAdes) (version 2) | ecosystem: Environmental > Aquatic > Marine > Neritic zone/Coastal water | place: Helgoland, sampling... | reverse complement strand
GATGGTGAGGTGCTTTTTAGTCATAATGACTCACAAGTAAATCTTCTAACGGCAGATGAAGACACCCTGCGTACAATACGAAGAAGAGAAATAGCATACATCTTTCAAGAGCCTATGACAGCTCTCAATCCTCTCATACCTTGCGGTAAGCAAATATTAGAATGTGCTGAATATCCCAATGCAGAATTCCTATCCCTATTACTAGAAAAAGTAGAACTAACAGATATAGAAAGAGTAGCAGCTAGCTACCCTCACGAACTTAGTGGCGGCCAGCGACAGCGAATAATGATAGCCATGGCCCTGGCCAAAAAACCGAAACTGCTCATAGCCGATGAACCTACCACAGCACTAGATATCGCGGTACAAACAGAAATACTAACTCTACTAAAAAAACTGAGTAGAGATGAAAAGATGGGAATATTATTCATTACTCACGATCTGCTTTCCCTCAAAGGCTTCGCAGATAATATAGCGGTAATGTATCACGGTAAGCTAGTAGAGAAAAATACCGCTGACGAAATACTAACCAACCCACAACACCCATACGCAAAAGCACTAATAGAGAGTAGGGCAACCTATAATAAACGTGGAAATATACTCGCAGAAATAGATGATCTGCTAGAGACTAAAGACGGTGAACTCCACTTTAATCCACCTATTAGCACTCCACTTACTCCCGAAAAAAACTCAGATGAAATACTACTAGAATTATCTGGAGTAGAGAAATCACATTTCAAATCTTCATTATTCAAAAAAGAAGAAACCAAGGTATTGCATGACATTCACTTCACACTAAACCAAGGTGACATACTTGGACTCATAGGCGAAAGTGGCAGCGGTAAAAGCACCATAGCAAAGCTGATACTAAAGATATGGAACCCTACAAACGGAGTCCTAAAATTACACAACAAGGACTTAGCAAGTATCAGTGATATATCAGAGGAGATTCAGTTGGTTTTTCAAGACCCTTTTTCTTCGCTTAATCCTAAGCATAAAATAGGGAATGCTATAAGCGAAGTACTACAAACTACTGATAAGAAAGCCCCTAAATCTGCCGTTAAAGAAAAAGTAATATCTTTGCTGCAAGAAGTAGGTTTAACAGCTTCTGATTTTGCTAAATATCCTCACGAGTTTTCTGGCGGCCAAAGACAAAGAATTTGCATAGCCAAGACTCTTGCCAAAAATCCCAAAATTATAGTATTAGACGAGGCAGTAAGTGCTCTAGACGTGAGCGTACAAGCCAAAGTCTTAAACTTGCTAAATGACCTGAAGAGAGAAAAGGGTTTAACCTATCTGCTCATATCTCACGACATGAATGTGGTGAGTTATTTCTGCAATAAGATAATAGTTTTAAAGCAGGGAAGAGTTATAGAATCAGGAGAAACCGAAATATTAATACGTAATCCTAAATCGGACTACACCAAAACACTGCTGGAACACAGCATAAATTAGAAAATACAATTTTGAAAAATAAGAATAAACAAAACGGACAATCCAATAGCTATGAGGAGATACTACAAGTACTCGCTGCTAGTCCTAATAGACCCCTAAACTATAAACAAGTGGGTGCCAAAGTACCACGCATATCCTATAAAGAAGTAAACAGTATATTAGAATTACTAGTAGGAGAAGGTAAGATAAAACAGCCTGAAGTAGGCAAATACATGTTTGAGCGAATGACTGCCGACGAAATAATAGGGAAACTAGATTTCAACTCTAGAGGTGATGCATACCTAGTAGTAGAAAATCTAGATGAAGACATTAAAGTGAAATCTGGCGATACCCTAGATGCCTTTGATGGTGACGAGGTAGCCGTAAAACTCAAATATATTACGGGAAAAACTAAGCCAAAGGCCTTTGTAACTAGAGTAATAACTAGAGCAAGAGAAACATATGTAGGAACTGTATCTGCCGGAGGAAATTCATTTTTCATAGTACCTGACGGTACTAAGATGCATACGGACTTCTTCTTACCAAAAGAGCGAGCAAACGGTGCTACAGATGGAGATAAAGTTATTTTTAAACTACGAGACTGGCCAGCAAAAGCTAAAAACCCATATGCGGCTATAGTCGATATACTGGGTAGATCAGGAGAAAATACTGCAGAGATGCACGCTATAGTTGCAGAGTTTGGTTTTGACACTAAGTTTGATGATGTAGTGGAGCACGCTGCAGATGCTTTCCCTAAGACTATCTCGGCTGAAGAAATAGCCAAACGAGAAGATTACAGAAACATAACTACTTTCACAATAGATCCTGCAGATGCTAAGGATTTTGATGATGCACTTAGTTTTCAGACCTTGCCAAATGGCAATGTAGAAATAGGAGTACACATAGCAGATGTCTCTCACTTTGTCACTCCAGGAGATACTATAGACGATGAAGCTGTGAACAGAGCTACATCAGTTTACCTAGTAGATCGTACTATCCCTATGCTACCTGAGCGACTCAGTAATGAGCTATGCTCCCTGCGTCCGCATGAGGAATCACTTACTTTCTCAGCTATTTTTGAGCTAGATGCTCAAGGTACAGTAAAAAAATATCGTTTTGCTAAAACGGTCATCTACTCGGACCACAGGTTTTCGTATGAAGATGCCCAAGAGGTGATAGAAAACAAGACTGGCACATATGCTAAGGAACTAGAAACGATGAACGACATCGCTCTAAACCTCAGAAATGCTCGCTATGAAAATGGTGCTATAAATTTTGAGACTACCGAATTTAGATTTGTGCTAGACGAACAAGGAACACCTACAGCTGTGATTCCAAAAATGCGTAAAGATGCACACAAAATGATAGAGGAATATATGCTACTGGCTAATAAATATGTAGCTATGCATCTCTATACTAAAAATGATAAAATGCCACTTCCCTATCGTGTGCACGAGGAGCCAAGTGAAGAAAGAATACTAGAATTTGCGGAGACAGCATTAGAGTTTGGCATCAAAATAGATACCAGTAGTTATAAAGCATACAGCCATTCTATCAATGAAATGGTAGCCAAAATAGAAGGTACTATGGAAGGAGATATACTACAGCCACTAGCTATACGTAGTATGCAGAAGGCATATTATACGAGTCAGAAAATTGGTCATTTTGGGCTAGCGTTTGACTATTACGCTCACTTCACCTCTCCTATACGTAGGTATCCTGATCTTATCACACATAGAATGTTAAATGATTATCTGACTAAGCATAAATCATTTGACTACGGTGACGTAGAGAAAATGGCCAGCCACAGTAGTAAGCAGGAGCAAAAAGCTACCAGTGCAGAGCGTGCCAGTACCAAGTACAAGCAGGTAGAATATCTAGCCAACTTCAAAGGAGAAGAGTTTGATGGAATCATAAGCGGAGTTACTGACTGGGGCATATTCGTAGAGATAATAGAGAATAAGTGTGAAGGAATGGTGAGACTACGCGATATGAAAGGCGACCACTATACCTTTTTACCAGAGAAGAAAAAAGTAATAGGCGATCGAACAAAAAAGACATATAGCATGGGACAACAAGTACGTATACGAGTAAAGAATACTGACTTAGCAAAGCGAAATATAGATTTTGTGTTTGTAGAGGAGAGACATTCGTAAACCATAATTGAATAAGAGCGTTTACTTATCTATACAAGTGCAAAAGCTAAAACAACTACTCAACGACTTAGAACCTGCGATAGCAGACATTATAAACCAGCCTGGCTCGCCAAGAGCAGCTTATGAACCTATCAGCTATATACTTAGCCTTGGGGGTAAACGTATACGCCCAGCTATGGTCTTGGCAGCATATAAGCTTTATAATGATGAGTACACTGAAGAAGTATATAAAGTAGCTCAAGCAGTGGAGATGTTTCATAACTTCACATTATTACACGATGACATCATGGACAACTCTCCACTGCGTAGAGGACAAGAAACCGTGCATATAAAATGGGATGATGCTACGGCTATACTCTCAGGTGATTTACTTCAGATAGAAGTATACGAAAAACTAGCCGAAGTAGGTAACGTAGAGATTTTAAAACTCTTTAATGCTATGGCTCGTGAACTCTGCGAAGGGCAAATGAACGATATGCAGTTTGAGAAAATGGACATAGTAAGCAACGAAGGGTACTTAGATATGATTCGGCAAAAAACTGCTGTATTACTTGGGTTTAGCCTACAGGCAGGAGCCATACTAGGTGGAGCTAGTAAAGAAGATGGCAAAAAACTATATGATCTTGGAATCTCCATAGGCCTCGGCTTTCAGCTGATGGACGACTATCTAGATAGCTTTGGAGAAACTGCCAAAGTAGGAAAACGCATAGGTGGGGATATTTTAGAAAAGAAAAAAACCTATTTATGGAATGAGATGTGGAGCAGACTTGATGATAATGAGAGGCAAGAAATTCTGAAATCATATTCGTCTGACTCATCAGCTATCACCCACGTAAAAAAAGCAATGGACGAGTCCGGTGCCAAAGACTACACACTGAAACTAGCTCAAGAGTATACTGTTAATAGTTTGAATACCTTGAAACACTTTAATACTTCAGGCGACAAGGTTTATCTAGAAGAGATAGTGCATATGCTTGCAGGACGAGAGAGTTAGAGAAATGAGCTACGGAATACTTGAAGATTCTAGCTCTTAAGAAAACATATATAATAGTTCTATAGTACACAGGAGATAAAGTTAAAGATTTCAATATATCCTTTAGGATCACATCTCAGAGGTACAACACTGCTCATACTTAAATAACTATCATCATATTTTTTTTCATTCATCTGGCACTGCAAGGTGTTATCCTACTACTATAAATAAAAACCAAAACATTTCTATCTAATGAAAGAGAGCCCGTTGAATCTTTCGTTATACAAAAGGTTATAAGGGTGCTTATATTACGTAAGAGTAGTATCCCATAAACTAACAGGGTAAATTCTTCTTATTTGAGCTAAAGTAATATTCTAATAGCTCTGTGCTCGAAAAGGTCATTAGGGAGGGCTATTATAAGTCTTCTCATTTTATCAAATATAGGGAATAATGAATTAAAATTCTACATAAAAAAACCAAGCCTCTCAGCTCGGTTCTTTTTATTTTTTTTTCACTTTGTTAGCAATAAAAAAAATTCCTGCCCTCCAAAAGAATCGGAAGGCAGGCGACCTAATCCGAGGGACCAGATCCTTTTTTAACCCCCACAATCAATATACAAGTTCCACGCCAAGTCACAGTTCATGTTAAGCAATCAGTATAGCCGACTATTTTCTATCATTTATCATTCTATAAATAAAATCATAATAACTATTCTACGTATTGATTACTAACACGTTAAGAGTTATACAAAGCACAATAGCTACACCATATAATATATAAATAAAAAGGAATATCTATAATAAGCCAAATTCCACTTCCCATACTATTTCCCAATATGACACTAAGAGACACTAAAATGAGATATAGTAGAAATTCAACTACCATGCCGTAGACTCTAAATTCGAAGGATGTTCGAAAATAAATAGGATACTTAAAAGGCTATGAATAATAATAATCTATAAAAAGACAAACGCACTTAAAAAAAGCCAAGCTAACTAGCTTGGCTTTTTTTATAAATTCAAATCACTCCAATAGTAAATTAAAAAAAACCTGCCCTTCAAAAGAATTCGGCGGGCAGGCGATCTAAATCTTGTGATTAGATACTTTTTTAACCCCCAGTAAAGACGTAAAAGAACAAGAAAGTCACATGTTTTTTATTCTTACTGCTCTTCATAGGTTACTAAATCATGCTCAACCTCTACTTTTTCGAAATACATTACATCATAAATACCTAGCATTGTATCACTTACAATACGATTGTCATATTTTTTGTCACACAATAAAAAAAACAAAAAAGCCGAGCTCCCCAGCTCGGCTTAAATATGAAACTTGTCTACTCCGAAGAGTAAACATTTCCTACCCTCCAATAGATTAGAAGAATAGGCGATCTAAATCTTGCGATTAGATCCTTTTTTAACCCCTATTAGGTGCGAAATTAATGTGATCTAGCCGTACGGCAAGTCATTTTTAATAGTATTTTGTACTAATTGGAATATTCTTTATAACTATTTGATTTCCTTTGTGTTAATATTTGAAAAAGTTAATCGTATATATATCAAAATCGTCAAATGTGTTTGATAATTTAGCTCTGGAAGAGCATTTACTTAAACATAGCAAAGAAGACATACTACTCTTCTACATAAATAGCGATGCTGTAGTAATAGGAAAACATCAGAATCCGTGGAAAGAAGTAGATCTTACTCCTATTGATTCACAACTTAATACACATATCATAGCACGTAGACTTAGTGGAGGGGGAACTGTATTTCACGATATTGGCAATATAAATTTTTCTTTTATTAGAAATAAAGAAGAAGACTTTGTAGATTTCAGGGAGCATATAGAGCCAATGAGTGCCGCATTAAACGCATTAGGTATACCCAATTCTATATCTCCGCGTAATGACATATTCGTAAATGAACATAAAGTGAGTGGAAATGCAGAGCACGTTAATAGTAAGACCAAGCGAATCCTACATCACGGCACGTTACTTTATGATAGTAATATCGTAAAGCTAAACGGCAGTATAAAACCTAAAAAGAAACTCAACATTAAAACTCATGCCGTAGAGTCTGTAAGAAGCCCCGTCATGAATATGCGAGAAATTGCAGATTTGGGAGATACACAAACATTCTTGTCCCAGCTCATTGACCAATTACATCTTCACCTAGAAGTAACTAGAGTGGAGCAGATTAATCCTAACACCCATATAGAGGTGCAAGAACTGGTACAAAGCAAGTACACCACGTGGCAATGGAACTATGGGCATACGCCACAGTTTACATATACAAGCGATAACAATGCAGCTATGAAAGTACGTGAAGGACATGTGATTGAGTGTATTGAAACTATTCAAATAGGTAAACGTTTTGACGCTATACTAAATGACCAATAAAGAAAGAGCCACTAAAATACTCTCCATACTAGAGCATGAGTTTCCTGAAGTGCCTATACCGCTAGACCACAAAGATCCATACACCCTCCTTATAGCTGTGTTGCTTTCCGCTCAGTGTACGGACGAGCGAGTAAATAAGATCACTCCACTCCTATTTGCCAAGGCAGACAATCCATACGACATGATAAAAATGACCGTAGAGGAAATAAAAGAAATTATACGACCGTGCGGCCTATCGCCTATGAAAAGTAAAGGGATACACGGACTTAGCCAGATGATTATCGAACAGCATGGCGGTGAGGTTCCTCAAAGTTTCGAAGCCTTAGAAGCAATGCCTGCCGTAGGTCATAAAACAGCGAGTGTAGTAATGAGTCAAGCCTTTGGGGTATCTGCATTTCCTGTGGACACACACATACATAGACTAGCATACAGATGGAAACTAAGTACAGGTAAGAATGTAGATAAAACAGAAAAGGACCTGAAGGAAGCCTTCCCTAGAGAGACATGGAACAAAGTACATCTGCAGATAATCTTCTTTGGACGAAAGTACTGTCCTGCTCGTGGTCACGATGCATTAGCTTGCCCTATCTGCAAAGACTTTGGGAGAGCAAGTTTATTTAAATAAAACTCGCGTTTTGGTCTACTATGTTAAAAGTTACCTTTGCACCACGTAAATGGAACTACACGTAATCTACGAGGACAATCACTTGATAGCAGTAAGCAAACCTGCTGGTCTGGTGGTACAAGATAATGAGCATGGACTGCCCTCATTGGAAACGCACGTAAAGGCGTACATAAAGGAGAAGTACAAAAAACCTGGTGCCGTATTCATAGGCTGCATCCATAGACTAGATACTAATGTAACAGGCATAGTACTCTTTGCCCGTACTAGCAAGGCACTAGTCCGAATGAATGCTCAGTTTAAGGAGAGAGATATAACCAAAACATACGCTGCACTTATTCGTAGAAAACCACAACCGATGGCTGGTACGCTCACCCACTGGCTAAAGAAGGACCCAAAACAAAACCGTACTAAACTTTACGAAGAAGAGCGAGAAGGCAGTAAAAAAGCCATATTGCACTATCAGTATATCAATACAGCAAACCATTGTTTTCTAGTAAAGGTAAATCCCATTACCGGTAGACCACATCAAATTCGTGTACAGCTAGCAAGAACATTTACCGGCATAGTGGGCGACGTGAAGTATGGACAAACTAAACCAACTGCAGATAAAAGCATTTACCTGCACGCTCTAGGGCTTAGCTTCTTGCACCCTGTTACTAAAGAACATTTAAATTTACATTCTCCAATGCCAGACTTTGGCAATTGGAAATTTTTTAAAGATATAGAAAGAAACTTATTAACGCAATGAACCAAATAGTGAAAATACCAACGGCGACTAACGAACCAGTAAGAGATTACGCTCCGGGCACCGCAGAAACACAAAGCCTAAAAAGCAAAGTACAAGAATTAAAAAGTACACCGGTAGATATACCTATGTACATAGGTGGTAAGAAAGTATATACTGATGAAAAGATCAGTATGCACCCGCCACATGAGACTAGTCATAACCTAGGAACCTATAACAAGGGAAATGCCCAGCACGTGCAAGATGCTATAGATGCAGCACTAGCTGCTAAAGACTCTTGGGCTCGTATGCCGTGGCAAGCTAGATCAGCTATTTTTCTGAAAGCAGCTGAACTTCTTGCAGGACCATATAGAGATAAGATGAATGCAGCTACCATGTTAGCACAGTCTAAAAACGCTATGCAAGCAGAGATAGATGCAGCATGCGAAATGATAGATTTCTTTAAATTCAACGTGCAGTTTATGAGCGAAATATACGCTCAACAACCACCGGCTAACTCTCCAGGAGTTTGGAATCAATTAGAATATAGACCACTAGAAGGTTTTGTATTTGCACTAACTCCATTCAATTTTACGAGTATATGTGCTAATCTGTGTGCAGCTCCTGCTATGATGGGAAATACTGTAGTATGGAAACCAGCTGAGACACAGATATACAGTGCTCAGGTTATTATGGAGCTTTTCAAAGAGGCTGGATTACCAGACGGTGTTATTAATCTAGTATTCGTAGATGGCCCCACTACAGGCGAAGTAGTTTTTAATCATAGAGATTTTGCAGGTATTCACTTCACAGGAAGTACAGGTGTATTCCGCCATATCTGGAAAACCATAGGGAACAATATTGAAAAATACCGCAGCTATCCACGTATAGTAGGCGAGACAGGTGGAAAAGACTTCGTAATGGTGCACAACAGTGCTAATGTGAAGCAAGTAAACACTGCACTGGTAAGAGGTTCATTTGAATTTCAAGGTCAGAAATGTAGTGCCGCAAGTAGAGCATACATACCTAAAAGCATGTGGGCAGAGCTTAAGCCTATGTTAGTAGAAAATACAAATAAGCTAAAAATGGGTACTGCTGAAGACTTCAGTAATTTCATAAACGCAGTAATAGACCGTAAGTCATTCACCAAACTAGCAAAGTACATAGATGAGGCCAAGGCTGCATCTGATGCAGAAGTGATAGCAGGAGGAAGCTATGACGATACAGAAGGTTACTTCATACGACCTACCATCATAGAAACTAGTAACCCGAAATATGCCACTATGTGTGACGAGCTATTTGGCCCTGTACTTACTATTCACGTGTACGAAGATGACAAGTTCGAAGAAACTATGGAACTGCTAGATAGCACATCAGAGTACGCTCTTACAGGATCTATCTTTGCTCAAGACAGAAATGACATAAACTTAGCTCTTTACAAACTAAGAAATGCAGCTGGCAACTTCTATATAAATGATAAGCCTACTGGTGCAGTAGTAGGACAGCAGCCATTTGGCGGAGCTAGAGGAAGCGGAACAAATGACAAAGCAGGTTCTACCGTAAACTTATTAAGATGGACGTCCATGCGTACCATAAAAGAAACGTTTGCGGCTCCAACCACTTACGAATACCCGTTCCATAGCTAATCCTTTTTTTGAGAGCAGCGTCCAAATTTAGGACGACTTGAGTTGCCGCCTCATTAAACTAAGATCATAAACTCACAAAAGAAAATTTCATCTTACATTCAAAGCGTTATTTTATCAATTATAGCGGTGAATGGCACATCGTTTGAAACTCAAAAGCACATACGTACCCATTATACTTGCAGGTGCTAGTGTCTACTATTTCAATCCACAAGCTAAAATAGAAGGTGATAATAAATGGTATAATCTAAGGGAAATAGGAACTGGCGGACAGACTTTAGATGGTGGAAAATATGTACTAACTAGAGATAGTGAGACCCGATTAGCTTACAAAAAAATTATGTATGGAATCCCATTTGGAGCCTCTATAAAAAGACATATTACTCAAAAAGCTATTGTATCCCTTTCTTATACTTACAACAAAATTTTACAGATTATCTTGATGATGTAAGTACGGATTTATATCCAGATGGGGATTCACTAGCACAGGCTAATCCACAGCTTGCAGGCAAAGTAGCTCCTACCCTCTCCAATCCAGGGAATCAAGTAGGCAAACGATCCTATTCCGATACCAATGATGGCTATGGCTACTGGGGATTGACCTTTACATTCAAAATTTACTAGAAAATCGACCAACGTATTAGTTGGGTACAGACTTAGTATAGTAAACTTGCACCAACATTAGTAAACACCCAGCAGTTCTTATGAAAAAATACGTTTTAAGCATCGCCATTCTTTTTGTCTTATTAGCAGGTTCTGCTATTTTTTTACCTTACTTATTTAAAGATAAGATCATAGCAATGGTAAAAGACGAAGCCAATAAAAATCTTACCGCCACTTTAGATTTTTCACCAAACGTAGGCATCAATATTTTCAAGTCTTTTCCTGATCTGAATCTAACACTCAATCAACTCTCTCTCATCAACAACGATAGCACGTTTAGTACTGACACGTTTCTCTATACAGAGAAACTAGAGGTTTCGTTTGACCTGATGAAATTTTATAAGGAACAGAAGTATATCTTCAAGTCTATTGCCCTAGAAAAGCCATATCTGCATATGGAGTTTTTAAATGATAGCACGTACAATTGGGACCTGCTCAAAGATACTACTACATCTGCAGAAGAATCTGAAGCACTCAACTTTGAGTTAGCCAAGGTAGAAATAACAGATGCTACTTTTGACTATCTGGATGTGGCCTCAGGAGTAGACTTACAGCTCAAAGGACTAAACCACAAGTCGTCTGGTAATTTCAATACAGAGAATTTCATATTGGCTGCTAACACATCTCTAGATGAGGCACTAGTAGTTTATGATAAAGTAGCATATCTCAATAAATGGGCAATAACTCAAAGTGGCGATATTGAAATTAATCTAAAGGAAAGCATCTACTCTTTCCCAGACAATAAACTAACCATCAACGGACTACAAGCACTACTTACTGGATCTGTAGCCTTGCAAGAAGAAGATATGATATTTGATTTGGTGACCAGTTCTGCAAGTTCTGATCTGAACCAATTCCTTACTCTGATACCCGCTATCTACACCTCAGACTTTGCTTCTATGCAGACTAAAGGTGCTGCTAAAATGAATGCATTTTTTAAAGGAACTATGAATGATAAGCTATTCCCAGCCTACGACCTAAAACTGCAAATAGACAATGGCTATTTCAAGTATCCAGACCTAGCCTTACCAGCAGAAGATATTAATCTAGACTTGCACGTATACAGCCTAGATGGCAATACAGACCGTACTGTAGTAGATATTCCTAAGATGCATTTTAAAATGGCTAACGACCCTTTTGACCTAAAACTAAAGATGCAAGACCTTTTTGGTAATATGCTGATAGATGCAGATGCTAAAGGAAAAATAGATCTGACTAACCTTACTAAAATAGTTCCTATGCCGGGCACAGAACTCTCTGGCAATCTTACCACAGATATACAAATAGCTGGAAGAGTAGACGACATTAGTGCATCTGCCATTGATAAATTTAAAGCAAAAGGAGATTTACAAGTTCAGAACCTTCATTATAAGTCTACTGATATGAACGAAGTTTTGGACGTGAAAACGGCCACTGTTGTAGTACAAAATCAAAGTGTAAATATCCCTTTTTTCGAAGGGCAAGTAGGAAACAACGACATCAATTTTTCTGGTTCGTTTGATAACTTCTTTGCCTATGCACTTAGCGAGCAAACCCTCACAGGTTCTGCAGTGCTTACTTCTTCAAGGTTCAATGCCAACGATTTTATATCTGAAAGCGAAACAGATGAAGAAACCATAGAGATGACACTAGTAGAAGTACCTGGCAATGTAGACCTGGACCTCACGACCTCTATCCAAAAGCTTATTTATGACGACCTAGAACTAACCAATTTCAGTGGGAAATTTGGTGTAAAAAATCGTACACTTCAGCTGCATAATGTATCCACAGATTTGCTAGGAGGAAGAATAAACCTAGAAGGTGCGTATGTTTATGATATTACCAAACCATTAGCCAATTTTGATATATCGTATTCTGATTTAAAGATAGCAGACTTACTCAGTAAGTTTAAAGTAGTAAGAGCTTTCGCACCTATAGCTGAGCAAATACAAGCTATGACCACAGCCAAGCTAAATATAGCCACAGAATTAAACAATGATATGTCTCCTAAGCTAGAGAGTATAAACCTAGGTGGCTCATTGAGCTTAGAAAAAATAGTAGTAGAAAAACTAGAAGTATTAAAAGGCATAGATACTAAACTAGGTACGAACCATTTTAACGTGCAAAAGCTAAGAGATTTCTTGGTCAAGTTTAACATCAAGGATGGCAAACTCTTCGTGTCACCATTTGACGTATTTATAGACAGCTCTAAGCTATCTATAGACGGCATATCTAAGTTAGATGGCTCCATAGACTACAAAGGAATACTGAGCGTACCAAGCTCATACATCAAAAACGAGACGAATATTATCAATGGATTAACGGCGGGCACTCGTTTTAGTAACTTACAACTAAACCCAAAAGATTTCCTAGATCTCGCTATACAGATAGGTGGCTCTTACAAAAAGCCAGAGATAAAACTAAATCTAAAAGAGATTAAAAAATCATTAAAACAAAACCTTAAAGACGCGGTTAATACTGAAGTGGCTCAGAAGAAAGATGAAGCTAAAGAACGTGCTACCGATGAGGTGAATAAGATAAAAGAGGAGACCAAAAAGCGAGCAGAAGAAGCTAAGGCTAAACTGGAAGATGAGATAGCACTACGTAAAAAAGAAGCAGCTGACAAACTGCAACAAGAGGCAGATAAGAAGAAAGAAGACTTAAAGAAACAAGCAGAGGACAAACTAAAAGGAATATTTAAAAAGTAATGAAATATCTATACATAATAGCAATATGCAGCACACTATGGGCGTGCGGAGGCAGCAGTAATCAGTTTCAAGAAGAGGAACAAGAAACCCCAACTGAAACCATAGAAGCAAAAACACCTGTAAATACGAGTGACACTATACTAGTGCAGGCTCTAGGTGCTAACATGGCCGAAATGCGATTTGATATAGCCACGCTTGCAGTGCCTGCTAACAAGCAAATAACCATAGCACTAGAAAACGTGGGTACAGATCCTACGATGCCTCATAATATGGTAATAGTAGCACAAGGAACGGGTGCAGACGTAGGACAAGGGGGCCTAAAGTTCAAGGACAATTCATATGTGAACCCTGAGGATAAAAGGGTCGTAGCGTATTCAGCACTAGCTCCTATGGGCGAGACAGTATATTTCACCTTCACTACACCCGCAGCAGGCGAGTACGAGTTTATCTGCTCCTATCCTGGTCACTGGGGTAGAATGAAAGGGAAATTTGTGACGGAGTAGGATAAGTCTAAATGCAAAATCAAGCGGCTAGCTTGCCAGACTAAGTGATTTTAAAAATGAATTGTACAGAAGTATGATTAAACGTATTGAGCTGGACATAAAACTACCCGCAGCAAACTACATTCTAACTCTTACTAATGCTGAAGGCGATATGGGGAGTAGGCAGATAACTATTTACTAGGGCCTATTTACTTATAACCAACTTAAAACGGCATATCCTCTCCTGGTTCAAAAGGAGACATATCATTCATCTTACTACCGAAAGTAACGCTAGAATCTTGGATGGTATCATCGCCATAGTCGCTATATCCCCAGTCTGTAAACTTACCGAAGTGCTTCACAAACTTAAGATTAACAGTACCCGGCGAACCGTTTCTGTGCTTTCTTATGATGATCTCTGTTAGACCTGTATTATCGTTTCCTTCTTCGTCTTGTGTAATACCATAGTACTCCGGACGGAAAATAAACGTCACCAAATCCGCATCTTGCTCTATAGATCCAGACTCTCTAAGGTCAGAAAGTACAGGTCGTTTGTCTTGACGTTGCTCCACTGCTCTACTTAACTGAGCTAGTGCTATTATAGGAATATCTAGCTCCTTAGCTAGTCCTTTGAGCGACCTAGATATGTAGGAAATTTCTTGCTCTCTATTACCTGCATTTTTATTGCCTTCCTCAGCTCGCATCAGCTGCAGGTAGTCAATGATAATCATATCTAACTGACGATTACTTTTGAGTCTACGGGCTTTTGCTTTTAGTTCCAGTACAGATAGTGCAGGCGTATCGTCTATAAATAGCTTAGCATCTTCTATAGTACTTATTTTGGTATGTAGCTGCTGCCACTCATGCTCTTCTAGCTTTCCACTTCTTATTTTCTCAGAAGAGAGTTCAGCTTCAGAAGCTATCAGCCTCTTTACTAGCTGCATACTACTCATCTCTAGCGAGAATATAGCTACACTTTTATTAGCAAGCACAGCAGCATTTCGTGCCATACTGAGCACAAAAGCGGTCTTACCCATACCAGGACGAGCAGCTAGAATAATCAAATCACTTTTTTGCCAGCCAGAGGTCATACGATCTAGCTCCGTAAATCCTGTTGGGATACCAGTCAAACCTTCGCCATCTGCTGTAGATTCTTCTATATCCTTTATTGCTTTGGCTATCAGGTCGCTCACCTCATCGTAGTTTTTAGTCATTGTACTGTTCTTTATTTCAAACAGTTGCTTCTCTGACTGATCTAGAAGTTCGAATGCATCCGAAGTTTCTTCGAAGGCCTTCTCCCCTATTTCCCCAGCTACGGTAATGAGTTGACGTTGGATACTTTTTTGAATAACAATGTGAGCGTGGTACTCTATGTTGGCGGCACTACTTATTTTATTGGTAAGAGAAGTAATGTAATAAGCACCTCCAGCAGATTCTAGCGTTCCATCTTTTCTGAGTTGCTCTGTAACTGTAAGTATATCTACAGGATGACCGAGGGTAAACAAAGAGATAACAGCTCCATATATCAATTGATGTGCATCTACATAAAATGCTTCTGCCTTTAAATAACTAGCTACTTTTTCAGGAGCGTGCTTTTCTAGCATCAATGCACCCAAAACTGCTTCTTCTAGATCACGAGCTTGTGGCTGCAGTTTGGACATATCCATATTTCCAAAAGTGCTTTTCTTTTTCGCCGTAGCTCGTTTTTTCTCCATATTGTTTATTTGTAGCCGTGTTTGTTGTTAATACTATTATCTATTTTAAGGCATTCAAATGTAGGTCTGTAATCCAATTTGGATACCCATAGAAATACACAATCCTTGCATACCCCTAGTTATACACATACAAGCCCAAAATGTGCGTGAAACGTTGATAAGAACTAAATATAATTATAATCAACTGAACATCAACCCCATCTTATCAACACCCGCATTTTCGCCCTAATTGTGTTCCACAAATTTACGCTATCTACAGCATAATTTAACTACGTTATAAACACCTCATTATTAAACCCTACATAGTTTTCAACGGAGCTAGTAGGGATAACTTAATTCGCAGCATAGTCCATATTTCTAAAATTGTGGTCATTTACTAAATGTGATAATAATATGGTAGACTGCCACATCACTTTGGTCTTATATTTGTTTTAATTAATAATAATGGAAGCACAGTTTTCGCCAGGAGTAAAAGAAGTAATACAATTTAGCAGGGAAGAAGCTATTCGTCTCGGGCACAGTTATATAGGTACGGAGCATCTACTTTTAGGTCTTATAAGACAAGGAGATGGCAAAGCCATACGCCATCTAAAATCGATGGGTATTGATATGCTTAGACTTAAAAAAGCAGTAGAAGATAGCATACGCGACACTACTAGCAAGTCTACCAATATTGGTAATATACCACTGACCAAGCAAGCTGAGAAAGCCCTGAAAATCACGTACTTAGAAGCTAAAATATTCAAGGATGATGTTATCAGAACAGAGCATCTATTGCTCTCTATTTTGAGAGACGAAGACAATATTGCTTCGCAAATATTAAATCAATTTGGAGTGGACTACGACCTCTTTAAAAATGCGATGGAAGACAAACTTCCTGACACTGCTATAGAGATGAGTACGGACAGTCCAGAGGATTTTTATAATGAAGAAACAGGTAAGTCTGCTACACCAAGTAAGCCAGGAACCAAGAGCAAAAGCAAGACACCAGTCCTTGATAATTTTGGTAAAGACCTGACTAAATTGGCAGAGGCTGACAAATTGGACCCTATTGTTGGCAGAGATAAAGAAATAGAACGTGTGTCTCAGATACTGAGTAGACGTAAAAAGAACAATCCAGTACTTATAGGTGAGCCAGGTGTAGGTAAAACTGCGATAGCAGAAGGCCTAGCACTTCGTATCACGCAACGTAAAGTATCTAGAGTACTATTTGACAAGCGGGTGGTAACCTTGGATCTAGCTAGTTTAGTAGCAGGCACCAAATACAGAGGTCAGTTCGAAGAGCGAATGAAAGCTGTAATGACAGAACTCGAAAAAACGGATGACGTAATACTCTTCATAGATGAGATACATACTATAGTAGGTGCAGGTGGAGCCAGTGGCTCACTAGATGCTTCTAATATGTTCAAACCAGCACTAGCTCGAGGAGAGATACAGTGTGTGGGAGCTACTACTCTAGATGAGTATCGCCAATACATAGAAAAAGATGGTGCATTAGAAAGAAGGTTTCAAAGTGTAATGGTAGAGCCTACTACACCAGAAGAAACACTAGAAATACTTACTAATATAAAAGGTAAATACGAAGATCATCACAGCGTAGAGTATACAGAAAAAGCTTTGACTGCGTGTGTAAATATGAGTGTACGCTACATTACAGACCGCTACTTACCAGATAAGGCAATAGACGTATTAGATGAAGTAGGTGCTCGAGTACACTTGAGTAACATACATGTACCACAAGATATCCTAGAACTCGAAAAGAAAATAGAAGAGATAAAGGAAGAAAAAAATCGAGTAGTTAAAAGTCAAAAGTATGAGGAAGCGGCTAGACTTAGAGACAAAGAAAAATCATTGCTCGAAAGCTTAGAGTCTGCCAAATCTGACTGGGAAGAAGAAAGTAAAACCCAACGATACAAAGTAGAAGAAGACGACGTAGCTGATGTAATAGCTATGATGACTGGCATCCCGACTAAGAGAATCGCTCAAAAAGAAGGAAATAGATTGCTCAAAATGGGTGACGAGCTCAAAGCCAATGTAATAGGTCAAGATAAAGCAGTAGCAAAGCTTACTAAAGCCATTCAAAGAACTAGAGCTGGTCTAAAATCGCCTAACAAACCGATAGGATCATTCATATTTTTAGGAAGTACAGGTGTAGGTAAAACAGAGATGGCAAAATCTCTAGCCAAATACCTATTCGACTCTAAAGAAGCACTATTGCGAATAGATATGAGTGAGTACATGGAAAAATTTGCTGTATCTAGACTCGTAGGAGCTCCTCCAGGATATGTGGGTTATGAAGAAGGTGGTATACTTACCGAAAAAGTAAGACGTAAACCATATTCGGTCATCCTTTTTGATGAGATAGAAAAAGCTCACCCAGATATTTTCAATCTATTGCTTCAAGTATTAGACGAAGGATTCTTAACAGATAGTCTCGGACGAAAAGTAGATTTCCGTAATACCATCATTATCATGACTTCTAATATAGGAAGTCGTCAGCTCAAAGATTTTGGGGCAGGTGTTGGTTTTGGGACTACAGCTAAATCTGAAAGTGCTGACCTTAATTCAAAAGGAGTTATTGAGAATGCACTAAAACGCTTCTTCTCTCCAGAATTTTTGAATAGAGTAGATGATGTAATCGTATTTAACTCACTTGAAAAAGAGGATATAGAAAAAATACTATTGCTTAGTATTCAGGAGCTTGTAGTAAGAATCAAGCAAATAGGATTTGACATCAAGTTATCTAAAGAAGCATTGGGTTATTTAGCCGAGAAAGGGTTTGACTCTGATTTTGGAGCTAGACCACTTAACCGTGCGATACAAAAATACCTAGAAGATCCATTAGCAGAAGAAATTCTAAAGACGGAGATAAAAGAAGGAGATTTGATAAAAGTAGGTTTTGATAAGAAGAAAGATGAACTTACTTTCAAAAAAGAAAAGGCAAAACCTAAGAAAGAAGAAAAAGAGGCTTAGGTAGAATACGCCTGATTGCAAGAACAATACGTTAGGCTTATTCCCACTTCAATAAAAAAATCCAATACGTGAAACGTATTGGATTTTTTTATGATCATTTATATCGGAGGAAAATATTCCGCTACTCCACCCAATCAGCGATGAACATATTAGTAGCTCTGCCACCTCCATTGTATCTATTGCTTGAGAATACTAGCTTAGTACCATCCGGTGAAAACATAGGAAAGCTATCAAAAACTGTGTCATAGGTAATACGCTCTAGTCCTGTACCATCTACATTTATCATAAACAGATTAAACATTGGTCTTCCACTTTTCTCACTGTGGTGATTTGAGCAAAAGATTACTTTCTTCCCATTGGGATGAAAATATGGTGCCCAATTAGCCTGCCCCAAATCCGTTATCTTGGTAAGTTCACTTCCGTCTACATTGCACACATAAAGCTCCATATTGGTAGGTTGCACCAAGTCTTGAGCTAGCAATTCTTTGTATTCTTTTACTTCCTCATCTGTCTTAGGACGTGACGATCTGAAAATTAGTTTAGATCCGTCTGGCGAGAAAAATGCTCCT
>Ga0209119_1002037_pt1 | contig 19054 bp, 13 predicted proteins | sample COG_03_FD_184747 | JGI IMG/M metagenome (GOLD analysis project Ga0209119, IMG submission 184747) | Pelagic Microbial community sample from North Sea - COGITO 998_met_03 (SPAdes) (version 2) | ecosystem: Environmental > Aquatic > Marine > Neritic zone/Coastal water | place: Helgoland, sampling... | reverse complement strand
GTTAGACAGAAGCACTTCTAGTAATTCTAAAGTGTTCTTAGAGATGTTAAAAACCCGGACTTTAAATTTATTAAATAATCATGTCATTGATGACACGGATAAAGTATATAATTATAAAAGTAAAGCCCAATTTAACAACAATAATATGTCTAAAAAGAGGGTTTATAGTCCTGGATACAAAGAGGTTATAAGCACATATGCAGATTTAACAGGAAGTAGTTCTAGAGATATAAGTCTAATATATTTATATCTAGCGGCAATGGATAATTATTGGGATGTTTCTTTAATACATAAAGAATTTAATACGATAGCTCATAAGTACACTTCTGGAGCTAACAAGGTTGTAGAGCCAGATACTGAAGAATCATTTAATCTTGTTAAAATGTTAGTTTCTACACAATATTCATTGATAGAAAAAGGGATCACCCAAGATGTTTGGGAGCAATTTAATTTATATTTAAATAAAGTTGATGAGTCTAATGTGTTTATAAATAGAATTTTAAATATTTTAAACGATTATCTCTCAAATTATAAATTGAGAAAATAAATTTAATCAATTAGTTGAAAATAAAAATTATGGGTTCCGTAATTCTGTTTCATATAATTTTGATGGGATTTAGAGATAGATTTTTGTCAACCTTTTTAAATTTCTTATATATTATTTAAAATTTTCTATAAATCTTGTTAGCGCAAGTTTTTTTATTCCGTTTTTAATTTTAAATTTGTAACCAATGTATAAGGTTGTTTAACATGGTTACGAAAAAATATTATTCTCTAAATGAGGTTTCTGAGATTTTAGGGAAAAGTAAAGAAACTCTCAGGCGTTGGGATAGAGACGGAAAATTCAAAGCGGTTAGAGAGCCTATTAGTCAATATAGAATTTATAAAAAAGAACAAGTAAATCTACTTCTTGAACAATTATCTATAGATTACGAAGATACCATAGATAATTTAGTTATTCCAATAAGAGAATTTAATGTTTTAGAATTATTTGCAGGAGCAGGAGGTTTGGCGGTAGGTATGGAAAAAGCAGGTATTAAATGTGTTGCTTTAAATGAAATAGATAAATGGGCTTGTAAAACATTAAGAGCAAATAGACCTAAGTGGAATGTATTAGAAGGAGATATCAAATCTTTTGATTTTACAGAGTATAATAATCAAGTTGATATAGTTACTGGAGGTTTTCCTTGTCAAGCGTTTAGTTATGCAGGTAAAAAGTTAGGACTTCAAGATGCAAGAGGAACTCTTTTTTACGAGTTCGCAAGAGCAGTACAAGAAGTAAATCCATTGATTTGTATTGGCGAGAATGTAAAAGGTTTGTTATCTCACGAAAAAGGGAAGACAATTGAAGGAATGATTTCAATTTTAGATGAAATTGGCTACAACGTTGTCCCAGTAAAAGTTTTAAAAGCAATTAATTATAAAGTTCCTCAAAAAAGAGAACGAGTTATTTTAGTTGGAGTTCGAAAAGATATCAATACAAAATATGAATATCCTTTACCTCATTATAAAATCTACAATTTAAAAGATGCTCTTAAAAAAGGAGAATTATATACTTGTAATGTTCCTAAGTCAGAAGGGTCTAAATACCCTGAACATAAAAAGGCGGTATTAGACTTAGTTCCTCAAAAAGGATATTGGAGAAATTTACCTTTAGATATTCAAAAAGAATATATGGGCAAGAGTTTTTATTTAGGAGGTGGTAAAACCGGAATTGCCAGAAGAATTGGATGGGATGAGCCAAGCTTAACACTTACTTGTAGCCCAGCTCAAAAACAAACTGAAAGATGTCACCCAGAGGAAACCAGACCATTTACTGTAAGAGAATACGCTAGAATTCAAACTTTTCCAGATGATTGGGAATTTATTGGGTCAGTCTCTCAGCAATATAAACAAATAGGGAATGCTGTTCCTTGTAATTTAGGACAAGAAATTGGTTATTCAATTGTTAAATTTTTGAATGAATATTATTTGAGTTTATCAAAACCCAAATAATAATTATAATTTTCAAAGGTAATTTCGTCTAAAATACTTCTTTTTGATTTTTTTGAACTTACAGTAATTTCCTCAAGAGCAGAGTTACTTTGATTTTTTTCATTTTCTTGTTTATTCAAATAATCTGAAATAGCTTGAGGCAAAACTTGATATAACTCGAAAAGAGCATTTTCCTTTCCTGAAAGTAGTTTGTAAAATTGATCTCCAGATATTTTATAAACTCTGCTATGGCTATATTCTTTGCCATTAATTTCACCGTACCACTTTTCGTTAAAGCTGTTTTTAGCTAAAACTTGAACCCAGTAACATTTAGCTTTTTTATAAGTATCTGCATAATTTGCTAACTTTTGAAATAGACTTTCAGCAGAGCTACTATTCATTGTGTTGTGCTTATTTTTTATGTCTGCAAATAAAGTGTTATCAGTTGCTTTAATATCAAAACCGCTTAGATTTCCCATTTCAAATCCTTCGATTCCATCTAAAATCTCTTCGTGAAAAGTTCCAATAGAGTTATTTATAGATTTATCAATTTGACGATTTATTTCAGTCTTAATAAGAGCTTCTTCATCTAAATTATTGAATTTAGCGTCAAAAGTAAGTTTAATGGTATCTATTTTATTTTTATAAAACTTCTTTTTACTCACATTTGCTTTTGCTTTTAAGTATGATTTGTGAAGATTTTCAATACAACTTAAAAGATGTTCGTCAGATATAAAGCTTAGGTATTTATTTGTCATTTTTATTTATTTTTTAGTGTTACGAATTTATATAATATTATTGGGTTTCTGTTTTTTTCTGGTATTTGTGCTAATCAAACTACAATTACTGGGGTACCTGTTTCTGGTATTTATTTTGTCATATTTAGAGTGTTATGTAATACACATCACTCTTTTTTCTTCTAATATTTTTTTTGTCAAAACCACCAAGTTCCGGTATGTCCTCAAATAGATCAAAGGCTTTACAGTTTTTTGGTAGTGCTTTAAAGAATAATGTGAAGTTATGTTGTCCTTTTGTACACCACATCCATTCCGGATGAAATGTAATATTTTCAGCATGTATCATACTGCTTTTTTTTCCACTACCATGAGCAATTAAGTTTGTGTTTTTCCATATTCTTAAATATACACCATAGGGTATTAAAACCCTACAATGCACAATGACTTGACTTTCTTCTTCACAAAGTATTTTTAAGTCATTTTTGAGTTTTTCGTCTATTTGAGTTTTATTGGGTTTTATGGTTATAGGTTCCATTTTAAAGACTATTAATTATGTTAATTACTTGTGTTTATTAAATAAGCTATATGTTATTATTCTTTCAATGCATCATCAATTGCTTTTAGGCTATTTTTTAATTCAAAATGATGTTCAACAAATGAATACAAGGTATCATCTTCAAACGACCAATCGTTTAGGTCTTCTAAGTTTTCGTAAAACTCAAATAAAGATTCCAAATGGTACAACATCATTTCTTGACATATCATTGGGTAGTTCTTTTCATTTTGTACTATGATTTCTGGGATTTCATCTTTTTTTACCAAGGATAAAATGTCTGCTGCTGGTTCTGAATCTCCATTGATAAACTCATCTAACTTTAATCGAACTACGATAATATACTCCTTTTCTGTGACCCAAAATTCATAACTTAAATCCCCACTACAGTCCGGCATTCCCATCATTGCATGAGGGTGTGTCATACTTCCAATGGTAAAACATTTGTCAAGACCTTCATGTTCAGGTATCGCATGAGTTCCGTTCAAGTACACTTGAAGTCCATGAAATGTAGTTATTGGTGTTTCTGAACTTCCTTCTTGAGATCCCATGCCTATAACCAGAGGTTTGTTCAAAATATTTTGATTTAAGGCTAAATAGTTCATGTGATTTTGTGCATTCATATCTTTAAAATTAAGCTGCGTTATACATAGAATCATTTTGAACCAATGTCACTTGGTTTCTCCATTCTCTCTCACCAGAGGTAATTATTTTTACCCCAGATACACTCATTGTGTTTCTTGAATCATTACTAGGGTAATTACTGATAAGAATACCATAATTGTATTGGTTTTTTTTGAAAAAAACATTCCCAAAATCTGAATTTAAGTTACAATCCCAATTTTTGTAAACACGGTTACTATTTTGATTGTAACCAGAAGCGATACGAACCGTCACTCCTTTCTGGTTAAATCTGGTACCTTTAGTTTCTCCATTAAAAAAAGTAGGTTGGAAAAAACTCAGCAAACGGTCATAGGCCTGGTCATCTATGAACTGTAATTTATTACGCCCTTGGTCTGTAATTAATTCATCATAAGTTATAAACTCTATATTTTCAATAGGTGTAAAAACACCTTCAGATTGGGTTTTCATGAACTTAGTATGGGTTGTTAAACCTCTTACTTTGGCGTTTAACAAGTCATTTCTCCATTCTGGATCAGCAAATACTTCCCAATCTTGTTCAAACTTTGAATAATGGTTTAATAACTCGAAACTTGCCATTACTTTCATATCACGATTTTCATGGTAACCACAAAAACGACCCGTTATTCCTTGAGCACCATTAGCCAACTGCTTGTCTCTTGGTTCTATTCCAAAACGAACTTTTTCTTTTAACATCCCCAAATCTTTACCAGCTGTTAATGCCTGTACTATAATAAGAACAACTCTTTTTCCGCGTCTTAGGATTAAATCAGATATTTCTTTGATACCCTCATTGATACTGAAATCACAAATAGAATTAGAGCCAATCAATAATACTTCGCAATCTTGTCTATATTGCTCACTTAATAGCGCTCTTAACTCTGAGGCTCTGGTTGTATTAGACTCTCTAATGATACCTAATCCATCATCAAAAGTATTTAAATGGCTCACATACTCATTCACTTTTGGATGAACACTATATAGTGTTTCACCATTAATTTTTTGTGATTGTAGCGGTCTAAAATCAACCGGGATATCTTCTATTAATCCATCGCTTAACATCTCTGTAATACCATAGTATTCTGGAGGACGAACCCCAACAATAACATCTACATCTGCATCACCATTAAATTGAGCATCTAATATGTCATAAGGCGTTGCGCTTACAGCCAAAAGTTTAATATCTGCGATACGGCGTCTTAATTCATTAAAAAAGGCAACTTGAAAACTTGATTCATCGCCACAACCATACTGGTCTTCATCACGCACAATTAATTGTACATCAAATTCATTAACTACTTTGTGAGGGTTTGGATGATTGAAAAAATCACTCATTTTCATGACCTTTACCTTTGATGGCATCATTTGATGCGAAGCGGCATCATAATACTCTCTTTGTAATACTCTACAGTTTTGGTCATACAAATCTGTATCACGCATACTGGTAACAAATAAAATTGATTCGTATTCACGAATTAAACCAATTGCTGGCAATACATAATTACATAGAAAATATATAGTACCAGATTTACCACTTTGCATTGAAGCTACAAAGGCCATATTCTGATTCCCTTCTTGAATAGACAAACCAAGACGCAAAGCGTTTATAATTTGATTTGGAAAAATACCAGTACGCCTTGCATTTTTTAGCGTATCAATGATATTTTGTTCTAAGGATTGAGGAGCATTTAACTCCTTTAATAACGTTTCAATTTCGGCATTCCAATGTTTCTGATAAGTAGTCATAAATTATAGATTTAAAATTATACTACAATATTACAACCAATTTGTGCAATGTAATTGCACTAATTTATCCTGCAACAGCATTATGATTTATAGAGTCAATAATTTTAAAAACTTTTATTAAGTCATCATTATCAAATACTTTTTCAACACCATCACTATTTATATCAGTAAATGGTGGCTCGTACAACATTGATTTATTAATAGTGCCATTTTTACTTAAATAGGTAACAATAGTTTTTACGAATGTCATCTGATCGGCTCTAAGATTACCTACTTGTAAAAATTCGCTAAATGCTTCATTTAATGCTTGTTTTTCTAAACCTGTTACACTTCTTATGAAAGCACCCAAAGGTCTTTTACCATATTGCTCTACAAATTGTTGTTTAGTCCCTGCTATCCCCTCTGTAAATAGTATTTTTTCTAAAATCTCTAATTCTTTTTTTGTTATAGCTATATTATTTGAAAGCTTATGAATGGTTAAATGATTTTTATTTTTTTGAATGTAGCTTTCTACCCGATCTTTGTAAGATTGCAGACTAACATAACTTTGAATAGGTTCTTTTACCACAATATTATCATGGTCTATAAAGTCTTCAAAATGGGTATATATAGGTGTTTGTTTTTCTATTTCTAAATACTTTATTAATTCCCTTAAAGCCAGGCGTACATCATCTAATTTTTTAATATTAATATTCTCCCAATAATGATCTGTTTGTAATTTTGTAAGCAAAGGTATTTGCGTTGATACTTCTGGAATTGTGTCTTTTTTTTCTAGAGCTGCTGCTGTTCTATATATTTTATCTCTATATTTTATTGGATTACCACTACCAGTTAATAAAACTATCTGGTAAACTAAGACTAGCATATCAAATCTTCTGGCTAATTCATCATCGCCTTTTATAGGTGCTTGCAGATGAGATAAGTGGGTATTTATTTCTAAAACATCACTTTTAGATAGTTCTTGCCATTTATTTTTATTACTGTATTCTTCTACATAACGCAATTGTTTTCTTACCATAAATCTGTTTTTATCTAGGTTTTGGACAATTTTATGCAATTCGTTTAGATACAAAGTTCTTACTAGTTCTTCCTCTTCTATCTTCTTGGGTAAGTGGGCAATTAGTTGCGTAATTTGTAATTTGGCTTCAAAGATTTGTTGCATTAGAGGCTTTGAGTTATTACCAGAAGCACCATCAGGATATTCATCAAAGAATTCAAAATTTTGACAATAATCAAAAATGATAAAATTCTCTTTATGCATACCAGGTCCTAGTAAATTTGGACACAGTCTAGTTCCTCTTCCAATCATTTGCCAAAACTTTGAGGAGCTTTTTATCATTTTAAAAAAGACTAAATTTACTACTCTGGGCGCATCTACCCCTGTGTCCATCATATCTACAGATACAGCAATTTGTGGTTCTTGTTCTTCAAAAGGATCTGTGAATTTTTCTAATAAATCTTGAGCTTTAGTTTCGTAATTATCTATTACCCTTAGAAATTTTCCTCTAAATTCAGGGTAATTAAAATTAAACCTTTCTTCTATAAAAACAGCATGTGCATGATTTTTAGCAAATATTATTGTTTTTCCTAATTTATCACCACCATTTACTTTGATGCCGTTATTCATTAAATGCTCCAATACTTTATCTACAGTATCTGTATTAAAAAGCCATTTATTTAGCGCTGCACTCCCAATTTCTTCAGGAGCCTCCTCATTTGTTGGATCCCCAAATTTTTCTTCATACTCTTCTTTTTCTCTATCTGAAAGCTCAGAATATTTAATACCTTCTCTTTGAAACTTTAGCGGAACACTAATAGATGTTGGAGGTACTAAATATCCTTGCTCTACAGCAGTATTTAATTCATACGCAAAGGTTGGATTATCATCTTCAATTTTAAATAAGTCGTAGGTATTTCTATCTATTTCTTTTTTAGGTGTTGCTGTTAAACCTATTAACATGGCATCGAAATACTGAAAAATGGCTTTGTATTTTTGGTATACAGAACGATGTGCTTCATCAATAATAATTAAGTCAAAATGCCCTACACCATAAAATCGATTGTCATTGGTTTTTACTTTATCTATTTTATTGATGATTGTTGGATATGTTGAAAACACCAAGCGCGCGTTACTATCCTCTTTTTCTTTAGTTAAATCTATACTAGAAAGTTGTTCTAAATGTTCTTTAAATGAATTTTTAGCCTGGGTAACTAGGGCATTTCTGTCTGCCAAGAATAGTATTCTTTTTGCCCAATTACATTTGGTTAGCATTTCTACAATGGCTGCAGAGGTTCTGGTTTTACCACTACCTGTAGCCATCACTAATAAACTATCTCTTCTTGCACCTCTAAGCTTTCCTTTTTTATCTGTTACTGCTAAATTTTCTGCAACTCTTTTAATGGCCTCTATTTGATAATCTCTACCAGCAATTTCGGTATTCACCTTAAAGTTTCTAATGTCTTTTCTAGTACTTCTTCTATCAATAAGTAATTGTAATTCATCTAGTGTATAAAAACCAGCAATTTCTCTATCTGTATAAAAAGTATCGTCCCAAATAAAAGTTTCAAAACCATTAGTGTAAAATATGATGGGTCTTTGCCCATGCATTAGCTCTAAACAATCTGCATAGAGTTCTGCTTGATGTCTTCCTACTCTGGCATCTGTCATGGTTTTTTTGGCTTCTACCACTGCCAATGGTTTCCCATCTTTACCCCAAAGTACATAATCTACATAGCCAATACCTGAAGGATTGGTTGTTCTTGGCATACCTGTTACCTCGTATTCTAATTCCTTACCATCCTTTAAGTTATCCCATCCTGCATCCTTCAATAAAACATCTATATATAACTTTCTTGTAGTAGATTCTGGAATTAAAAGAGGAATGGTTACTTCTGGAACTTTTACTTTTTCACGCTCTACTCTACGTTTTGTATTGGCTTTTTGTTGGTTTTCTAACTGCTTTTGTAGCAACTCTATTTGTGCTGCCTGAGACTCTATTTGGGCACGTTCTTCCTTTTCTTTTTCTCTTTTAAGATCTAATTGCTTTTCTAAAAGTTGTAATGATTTTAAAGTTTCTTTTTGTTCATTTCCATCAGGTATCAACCCCATTGTAAATGTTGGAATTTCAATTTCCTCTTCACTATAATACACACTTAAAAAACTTAAAAAACGGAATAAGTTTTTAATACTAGCTATAGATTGGTCATGCCGTATAGATTTTCCATGTGCAGCAGCATTACCATTTAAACGAATTAAATTCACTTCTCTAAACATAGAGGGTTTTATAATTTCTCTAAAACACTGTTCGTGAATCAAGCTAGATAACTTGGTGTCATAGGGCCATTCTAGATCCTCATCATTTTGGTAGAGCCATTGTACTGTTTTTTCTAGTGCTGACCTAGCTATCATAGCACTTGCTTTAGGAGATGTAAGTGTTAGCTGTTCTGCTTCTTTTGCCTCTTTAAAAATAGAAGGCCATTCTTTTTGGAGGTATTGAAAGTTACTCATAGTTTAATTTACTAGTATTTTTTGATTACCAATATTTATAAATTGACCAAAAGCAAAAAAAGCTTCATCCATTTTTTTAAGATCTGTGATTTTTGATTCTCTTACAAATGGATAATATTCTTCAAAGTAAAATTTTAATTTTACAGATTCATTCATACTTGCTTTAATGCTATCTGATGATTGATTATTTATAAATCTATAAGCCCTGTGGACGTGCTGGTCATAAATTGGAAATCTATTAGGTTTTAAAATGTGCAGCAAAAACACTTTCCATACAACAGAAACTTGTTTGAACTCTTTTAGGAAATACTCCAAATCAAGATTAGAGGCTGCTCTTAGGTTGTTTACTATCTCTATTTTACTGATGATTTTAGTATTTAAACTTTTTTCTTTGGCTTGACTAAGTTTCATTCCATTCTTCCATTTATATAGATCTTTTAAGTCATTCTCAGATAAAGTAATGTTGTGGATTCTTTCATATAGTACAGCGTTATCATATACATATAACTTACTCCAAAAAGAAATAAATTCCTGTAGGCTACCAGACTGTATATTAGTTAGTATAGGGAAAATCAAACTCATACCAACTCTCCTTTAAATGCCCTTTGTAAAAGGCTGTTAAACAAATCTTCGGCTTGGGCTAAACTAGCCTGTGTTTGTGCTTTTTGTGCTTCTATAGCTTGAACTCTTTTCTCAAAATCACTTTGTATATATACTGGAGGATTAATAAAATTCAGCTCAGCTATCTGTTTCCCACTAATAAATGGAACTGTTGCTGTTTTTACTTTTGACCAAACAACCCTTTTAACCCATTCAGAATTTAGCTGATGAACAAAAAATGTTCTATTTACTTGCTCTTTTAATTGAATCCTAAAAACATTCCATGCTATTCCAAATGCTCTATTGGTTTCAACCAAGCATGCAGTACCTAGATTTGCACCAATATTTGCATATAGCACATCCCCTTTAATTGGTTTGCAAGTTTCCTTAATTCTTGATTCATTCTCATGATCTACCCAAACTACAGAATCAAAACTCAGACTTCCTTTTCCAACTTCACCTGCTCTTATTATTGGAAAAGTACCATCATCTTCGTACTTAATTTTCTCAGTTGTAGTATTTACACCCTGATTATATTTTGTGGTAAAATTTTCAAACTTTTTGCATTCCCACTCCATAGGATTAGTTACTGGATCTCCAAACATATCCAGAAATAAACTCTGGGTTAGCTCATCATACTTTTCAATAAGTGCTTTTGTTTTTTGCCTGTAGGCATCTGCTTCATCTAAAATAGCTGCTATCTTTTTTTGCTGTTCTAGTGGGGGGAGTGGGATTTTAAGATTTTTTAAATATTTAAAATGTCTATTGTAGCCAGTATTTGGGACATTGATACTCAGAAAAAAATAGTATAAATACTTTGTTTCACAATTGTCTTTTTTGGGTTGCAGTACTTTAGTTCCATCTGCACCCATTATAAAAGGGAAATCAATATATTTAAATACTCTTGTGTGATCTCCAAAAACAACATAAGGAGGTTGAGTTTTAACAGCTAAACTGGTATCATTATAAAAACCTGCAATTAATTTTTTACCTTGATCAACTACTGCTATATCTCCCTCTTTGAGAAAATTAGATTTAGCAAGTTTTTTATTTCCTCCAGAATTATCAGAAACTACTTCTTTAAAGTCTTTAACAGCCCATGTTTCCGGTAGACTTTTCAGATTAACAAGATTTTGTACTAAGTTAGATTCCATTAATTCAACATCTGTTTTAAAGCAGCTAAAGCTTGGTTTCTTAATTGGTCAAGTGTTTCAATATCCTTTATAATTTCAGAAGGAGCAGCATATTCAATTTCTTCATAGATGATTTCCTTGTATCTGTTTATAGAAAGATCCCAATCATTGTCTTTAATCTCATCAAATGGCACTAAGAAACTTTTATCAATTCTAGCTCTTTCAGATTCATCAGATAGATTATGATATCTGTTTAGTAAATCAGGGATGTCATTGTCTTTAATTTCATTGCGCTTATCATCTAAGCTATAGCCATCAGCTTCCATATCATAGAACCAAACCTTATCAGTTCCACCTGTTCCTGTTTTTGTAAAAAATAATACGGCAGTACTCACCCCAGCGTAGGGTTTAAATACACCACTAGGCATAGAAATTACAGCATCAAGCTTGTGTTTTTCAATAAGCTCTTGTCTTATTTGTTTATGTGCCTTAGAACTTCCAAAAAGCACTCCATCTGGTACAATTACAGCAGCCCTACCACCTGTTTTAAGCATCCTTAGCATTAGACCTAAAAAGAGCAGTTCTGTCTTCTTAGATTTGACTGTTTTAAGTATAGAGTTCTCAACAGCATCATAGTCTAAACTTCCTTTAAATGGAGGATTTGCTAGTATTAAAGAATACTGGCTTCTAATGTCTCCAGCTCTTTCACTCAGCGCATCATTCTTAATCAAATTTGGGCTTTCAATTCCGTGGAGCTGTAAGTTCATAGCTCCAATACGGATCATAGTATCATCTATTTCTACCCCATTAAACATTTCATTATTAAAATGGTCTCTAAATGACTTATCTAAAAATAAATCCTTGTGGTTGTCTCTAAAATATTCTCCAGCAGCTACTAAAAAACCAGCTGTACCAGAAGATGGGTCACAAATGACATCATCCTTTTTGGGTTGGGTCATATCTACCATCATTTTAATAATATGTCTTGGTGTTCTAAACTGTCCGTTGGTTCCTGCAGAAGCAATTTTAGAAAGCATGTATTCATAAAGATCCCCTTTGGTATCTCTATCCTTCATGTCAATCTTATCAATAAGCTGCACCACTTGATCCAATAGTCTTGGAGTAGAGATAATAAAAGTAGCCTTGCTCATAAACTCAGCAAACACTCCAGCAGAATCACCTACTTGTTTCATATGATCAAAGACTGTCATATTATCAATTACAGGCTTTGTGAACACTTCAAACATAGACTCAGGATCTTTATTTTTAAAAGAGCTCCACCTAAGTTCTTTTTGAGCAGTTGTAAAAATGACATTTTGGATTGAGATGCCTAAAGTATTGGCTCTGTTCTCATCTAGCAATTGGCGTTCATCCAATCTTCTTATAAAAAGCAGATAAGTAAACTGTTCTATGACAGACAATGGGTTAGAAATACCACCTGTCCAGAAGGCTTCCCATATTTTATCTACTTGTGATTTTAATTCTCCTGTAATCATATTATACGTTTATTTTCTTTAAAGTATTAAACTTTTCTTTCATAGTTGGATTGTTATAGGTCAACTTTTTAATCGTTAAATCTTCTGCTTTATCATTTGCTAAGCGTAAGTTTCTTTCCGATGAAGTTAACGCTTCCTTAATCTTATTTAGATGCGTAATACTTTTATCAATCTCTTTAATAGCCTCACCAAATTGTCTTTTAGCTAAACCATAGTTTCTAGCAAAACCAGTTTTAAAATTTTCCATATTTTCTTCAAAATTGGTAATGTCTATGTTCTGGTTTCTCATCATGGTTAATTCTGTTCTATACCTTAAAGACTTCATTCCTGCATTACGTAGCAAGGTAATAATTGGTATGAAAAATTGAGGTCTAATCACATACATTTTTGGATATTTATGCGAAACATCTACGATACCAGTGTTATAAAAAACATTATCTGCTTCTAATAAAGAAACCAATACGGCATATTCACAGCCTTTTGCTTTTCTATCTTTATCTAGTTTGGCAAAGAAATCCTCGTTTTTCTTTTTGGTAGCCGTTTCATCTCCTTCATTTTTCATTTCAAACATAATAGAAATAATTTCATGATCATTTTCATCATTATCTCTAAATACATAATCTCCTTTGGTGCCTTCCGAGGCATCATTGTCCTTTTCAAAATAGGCATTTTGAAAACCGGTAGCTCTTAACTTATTAAATTCTGTTTCACAGTGTTGCTCAAGTGTCTCACCAATCATTTTGGTAGATAACTTCTGTTTAAAATCTTTTAAACGTTCAATTTCATCATCTTTTAATTTAATATCTTTTGCTACGTAGTCAAATTCTCTTCTAAAATCCTCTTTCAAAGACTTTTCTTTAAGTTCCATCTCTGTATCCTTTGCTTTCAGGTCATTTTCAAGTTGGTCATTTTTCTTTTCAACTTCCTTCAAGGCTTCAGAAAGAGCAAGTTTTTTGACAGTTTCTGCATTTTCAAGTTTTGATTGTAAATCAGAAATTTCTTTGTCTTTTTTGGTCACCTCTTCTAATAAATCAGATTTACTTTCCGCTCTTAAAACTTCAATTTCACGCTGCTTGTCACCCAACACTATTTGAAATTTATTATTGAGCTCTAGTTCTGTTGTTTTTAAGGCCGATTCCTTATCTCTTTTTTCAGCAGCTATTCTAGTTTTCAATTCATCCTCAAATTGCTGGTCACGCACTTGATTTGCGATGTTGTTGTATACAGCATCATCTACTTTAAAAACTTCTTTACAACTTGGGCACTTTACGTTATTGTCTTTCATAACATTTAGTTTAATAATTACACTACAAATTTAAGTTATGAGTGTGCAAGGTAATTGCATTAATTTAAAATCTCAATTTTTTTAACTCTAGTTTTTGGATCTCCTGTTCGGTTATCAATATACTCCTCTATTACTCCTTTAACTTTACATCCATTTATTAATGAATGATCTGTAACTAAATGTGGTGGGATAAATTGATTATCGCAACCATCATATGGTTTTAAAAAAGCAAACCCTTTTATACTATTATAATTAATTACTTCACCTTCGATCCAAGTTTCATTTTGAGAGGCATCATTATTTGCGAAAAGCAACTCCCAGTTTTTTGTTTTCGGTTTGGTATCAACATATTGCTTAAACCAAACTAATACATCTAATAATTGAAATAAGACACTTTTAAACAAATAAGACGTTCTTAAAGCATTCACATGCGCATCAATATTTGATCGATGAGAACCGTCTTGTGTGACTGATAAAATACTTCTTAGGTAATAAGCGATTTGATTGGGAACAATGGCAGCTTCATTTAGCTTATATTTCTTGTAGTTAGCTGATGTCCTTTCATCTTGTTCCTGCCCACATAAAAACTTGCTGGTTTGATTGATTGCTATGTTTGGCTGAATAAATTCGGAAGGCAGCAAGTCGTATTTATTGAAGGCTAGAAACACGTCCTCAACAATCTTTCTTATTTGGTTGAATTTAGCAGTTTCGCAACCATTGTAACTTAGAAGTTCTAGCAAATCATGAGCAGCATTTTCACCAATATACCGTTCATTACAAACATCAAACACCCTGTTATATTCATGCCGTATCTGGGTGTCTCTAAGTTTATCTGCTGCATTTTTAATATCTATAAAGAGTTGTTCAACATCTTCATCAATTCCTTTTTTATAGACCTTTTTAAAGGCTTTATTAAAGGTTTTGTCTTCATAAGCCTCCGCTTGTCCTGTAAGCACAAAAACCTCAAACTTCTTTGGAAGAAGTAATAATTCTTCTTTTGCACGATGGACATTATCTGTATCTTCAGATCCTTTTACATCGTCTTCATTTTCAAAAAACTTTGCATCTAACAAAACACCATCGTAAATCGAGTAGTTCTTTTTAAGTTCAGAGATCCCCTCATTCAATGATTTATATGGAATCAATTGTATATCATTAAATTTAGCATCTCCTTTGAATCCTGACATGCCTTCATGTTCATCATCAATCCATAATATGCTATAAAACTTTTTTTTCATACTACTTTAATAATTTAATTGGAAATGAAAAACGAAATATTACTGGGTAAATGGGGTCTGTATTGTGAATCAAATCCCAGTTTTCATTTTCAAAATATGTTGCAATTCTGTTAATATCATATCCTCCCAAACCTGATCCATTAGAGGTGTCCGCAGTTGAATATTTTGTGATAAATTTCTCTCTGTCAAAATTCTTAGGAAAAGGAAGTCCATTATTTCTAACATCAACAATCAAACGGTCATCAATTTCGCTTAACTCCATCATTACATGATTTCCTTTGTTCTTATCAAGAAACCCATACTTGTTAGCATTGGTTAGTAGATTATCGAGTAACGTCCTGAAGAGAACCTTATTGATAAGAATTCCTCTAGTTTTCATTTCATCTACCTTCAATAGTTGCTTCTTAATTGAAAACTTGAATTCGTTATTAGACAAGGTGTTGATGATATTATTAATCTCCGCCAAGGGGATAATCTCTTTCTCATAATCATTCAGTACTAAACCATTCTCACCCTTCTCAAGTACATCGGAAATAAACTTTATATCTCTATTGATTTCATTAATAGCTTCAATTATTCCTGAATCAAACAATGCTTTAAACTCATCGTTCAATGCTGAAATAGAATTCTTTTCACGAATAAAGAATTTGGAGAGATTCTTGGACCATCCAAGAATATTATGGCGTGGTCTTCCTAAGGTGTGTTTGAGGGATGCAAACTCATTAAACTCCTTTGTGCTAACTCCATGAGCAAGAGCATTTCGCTCATTTTGAAGTTGTTTAATTTTCTCTGAAATCTCTTGTAATCCAGCAACTTTGGCACGTTGTTCTTCAATAGAGGGTAACTTTATCACAATCTCAAGCAGATCATCTCTTCTAATCATTGGAATAGTCGCTCCCTGTCTGTATGAAGTGAGTTGTTCTTCTACGTAATCTGAATGTAACTCATTAATAAGATAGGCTGTATCTACTATCTGCTCATTAATTTTATACGAAAGAATATCAGGATTTAAGAAAATGGGCTCATTAAAAAACTCGAAATAAGTTGGCTTTAATGTTTTCCAACGCTTTGCAAGCAATAAACAAGATTCATCAATAATTCTTATATGAGGTCTGGTAAACTCTATTTCCTCTAGATTAGAAACATCTAATTTATAATCTAACTTATCATCTCTCAGGTCTCTGATTCTTATCATCTTTCCTGCATCAGGAATATCTCTTCTTGTTCCTCTTAAAAATGTAAGAAGGTTTTTAAGTTTTACACCTTCTATCTCTTCTTGAAAATAACGAGGAATGTTTAAGTTAAAGTCGTTTGCAATAACATCTTCATTGGTTATTATGCGCACGGCATTAGTATTTTCAACTTGCTTAGAAGCACTAAGAAGTTTTTCAACTTCAATTATATTTTCTCTTGGTGAAGGTTTTGAAATACAATTATTAGCCTCAACTAGTCTAATTTTACCTGGGGTTTCTTTACTCTTATTCAAAATAAGAATAATGAATGGTATACCTGTTTGATGAAGAATACCTCCAGGTAAAGAAATGATAGTATCTATTAAGTCTTCTTCAATTAATTTTTCTCTTAACCTTTTTACAGACCCCCCAGTGAAAAGGATTCCTTGAGTTAAAACGCTAACCAACTTACCAGAATTTGATAATAAATCCAAACCTTTATTTAATAAAAACTCCTCAACGTTTCTATAATTCAGATTCTGTTCTCTATTTATTCGCAACCCGAAGGGTGGATGGGAAACAATTAAGTCGAATTTTTCCTGGTCAGGCCAATTCGCGATCGAATCTTCACATTTAAAGTCAACGGATGTTTTATGCACAATTAATCTTAACTGTCCAATAGCCCAAGTTTTTTTATTCAACTCCTGTGCAAGAACAAAAAGTGAATCTTGATTATTTTTTATAAATGAAGCTGCACCAGCAAAAGGATTAAACACACTTAATCCTTTAGTTGACCCCACATAAGACTTTACAAATTCAGTAAGTTCTTTTGGCTGTATAAATTCTCCACCTCTTCTACCATGTGATAATGCAATACGTTCAAGTGTTTCGTCATAAACAAAAGCCAAATTTTCCTTAAGCCATTCGGAATCAATTGCGGATAATAAATCAATAATATTATTTACTGATCTTTCACTTAGTCTATCAACAGAAGGAAAAAAAACATCAAAAACTTTCTGCAAAGATTCACTCTTTGCATTTTGTAATAATTGAATGAATACATGTTTGGGATGACGCTCATTCAACAAATGTTGAGCTATTAAATTCTCTGAACGCAAATAAATAAATAGTAGAACAACAGAGTAGTCTTCTGTGTTTACATCACTTCTTAAAACATCAAAAAGCTTCCAAATTCTATTTTTTAATTCTGTCATATTATTTCTTAGCATAAATTAAATCTTAAAAATTATTAAATAAGTTTATTTATGCAAATAAAGCACCAATTAACGCATTGTAATTGCACAGTTCTCATTTTACATAGAACTCTTGCATAGTAACTGCATGCTCTTTTAGTGCTAATTTTAATTCTTTTGGTTCTAATACTTCAATATCTTTTCCGTAGGATAAGATTTGCTGAATTAATTCTTTATTAATTATAGTTTCCATCCATACCTGGTCTTGCTTATCATCATCAAAAAATTCATCAAAATCAGGATTGAAAGGTTTTGTTTTAAAATATTTTTCTCTTCCATTATGAAAACGCAACACTATTTTTTTTATTTCTGCATTCTGTGGTCTTACTACACCCACCATAGTCCTGAAGAAAGCATCCCAGTCATTATTAGATTCTATGTAGTTAGTATTCTCTAAAATTCTAAAATCTGTTAATCTTTCATCTAATGGAATACTCCATTCATTATTTTTGTTGGTATTGTTTAAACCAAAGACAAACCATCTTCTATTGTACTGTTTTAAAATATGAGGATGAAATTCATATATTTTTTCTGATGTATCTTGAAAACCTTTATACTTTATTTCTAACACTTGTTTCTTTTGAATAGCCAGATACAGCGGTTTTAAATATTTTATTCCTTTATACTCCTCGTTTTGATCATAAAAAAGTACTTGAAAGTTGTCATCATTATTTTCTTCATCTTTAAATTTAATTAAAGCTTCTGCTAGTTTATCATATTTTGGATGATTTTCAAACCTCTCTAACAATTGCTGTGAAGCCTCAATTAAATAATTTTCAAATGGAAGAAGGGGTTTAGTTGCAATAGTAAAGTTTGTTTCCGAATATTGAAGGACTCTAGATTTTTCTGGGAGAGGTGCTCCAAATCCATTAACTGGATCTCTAAATAGTTTAAGATCATCTCTTAGTGTTCTTGTAGCAATTGTTTCTCCAGGATATGACTCAGATATTTTATCATTTATATATTCTAACAATTGAGTAAAGTTTAATGCTTTATGCTTTAAACAATAATCTATTAAATTATATCTTACATGTGCGTGTTTACTATTTGCCAATTTTTAATTTATAAATTATTAATAATTTTAATCAAATCAAATTTAATAATTATGTGCAAATATTTTGCACAATTTTTAAACATTTTAAATAAACTTGTGTAACGTTCTCGGCTATGAGTAGTAGTGTCTCACTTGGCGCAATTACTTATAGCCATTGTTGGCGGTTCGTTTTTATAAATTTAATGTACCTAAATATGAGCAATCGTGATTATCCGAAAGATTTTCGTTATCTAAAAAGTCCACCGAATAATTGTCATTAAAAACATCTTTCTCATAGCAATTTTTTTGTGTAAAGATCAACTAATAACTAAAGCCTGTCAATCCTTGCAAATAATGAAATTTCTACCTCCCTATTTATGGGTAGGGGCAATGATGATAATTCTATTCTTAAAAAAAAAATCCAATAAAAAACCCCTACATTTCTGTAAGGGTTATTTTTTTAGGTATACTTTGTTTAATTCTTTATTGCATAAGATGCAGCAGAACCCAACTCTGTTAATACCTTGTTCACTCGTTTTAGTGATACTAATAATAGCTTCTTCTTCATAGAAATTTTTTATGCAAAGAAATACCAATAATTAGTACCAGTCAATCCCTCTAAATAATGAAATTTTCTCCTCCCTATAAATAGGGAGAACCACAAGAAGTTGATAAACAAAAAAA
>Ga0209119_1002029_pt1 | contig 19124 bp, 18 predicted proteins | sample COG_03_FD_184747 | JGI IMG/M metagenome (GOLD analysis project Ga0209119, IMG submission 184747) | Pelagic Microbial community sample from North Sea - COGITO 998_met_03 (SPAdes) (version 2) | ecosystem: Environmental > Aquatic > Marine > Neritic zone/Coastal water | place: Helgoland, sampling... | reverse complement strand
TCAGAAGAAGTTATTAAAGAAGCTAAAGGAATCCAATCTTAAAAGTTAAGAACATGAGTCAAAAAATCAGAATAAAATTAAAGTCTTACGATCATAACTTAGTAGACAAGTCTGCTGATAAGATTGTGAAAACCGTAAAAAGTACAGGTGCTATTGTAACAGGACCAATTCCATTACCAACACACAAAAAATTATTTACTGTATTGCGTTCTCCACACGTTAACAAAAAATCGAGAGAACAATTTCAATTAAGCTCTTACAAGAGACTATTAGATATCTATAGCTCTTCATCAAAAACAATTGATGCTTTGATGAAGCTTGAATTACCTAGTGGTGTAGAAGTAGAGATTAAAGTGTAATTTTATAGTTGAATTGTATCATTACAGAATGATATAAAATCTTTATAATAAGTCTAAAACAGTGTTAAGTATTTAACACTGTTTTTTTTTATTTGAATCTTAGTTTTTTTTATGATTTTTACACCTATTTATAAAATATATTAATTTTCAGTTTCGGTTTTAAGTACAATTTTCACTATAACAGTGTTTCATTAGTTTAATTGCTTTTCACTAATTATTGAGATATATTATACTTAAATAACTTATTTTCAATATTTTATTTTTTTTAACTGTAAAAATTCAAAAAAGAATCTTAAATTATTTTTAGTAATCATTTTTTTTTTTAAATTTCAAAAATAAATATTTTTATTTTAAAGTAATTAAATACAAATAGTGTGATTAAAAAGAAAATGTAGAGGGATTTCAACATAATGATAAGTCAATAATTTTCGACCTACTTCGAAAGCCATATTACCTAGTTATGAGTTAGTTAATACTTATTATTTGTTGTTGATGAGTTAAAATCAGTTGTTTGTCTTTTTTTATTTAGTATTCAAATTTTAATTAAAATATTGCAATAGATTTTCAATCCCAAACCTAAAATTATGATTTTCAAAGCCCCCAAGCTCGTATTATTTTTTCTTATTCTTACAAATTTTATTTTTCCACAGCAAAACCAACCACAACATTCCAAAAAAGTTGTTGGGTATTTTGCACAATGGGCAATGTATGCCAGGGACTATAATGTTTTAGATATAGAGGCTGATAAGTTAACCCATTTAATGTATGCATTCTATGACACCAAATTTGATGAATCTACAGATGTTGTTACTTTACTATCTTTAGATGAGTGGGCTGATTTTGGACACAATGAAAGTGCGATGCATCCCTATGAAAGCGAATTATTTCCTTCCGCGGAACCTGTAAAAGGAAATTTTGGTGATCTTCTAATTTTAAAAGACCGATACCCACATCTAAAGATATTGATGTCTTTAGGGGGTTGGACCAGGTCTCAAGCCTTTCCGGCAATAGCGGCATCTGAAGACGGTAGAGCATCACTCGCTCTTGAAATGGTGAAATTTCTGAATACGTATCCTTGGTTTGCGGGGTTTGATATCGATTGGGAATTTCCAGTTGAAGGCGGTATTGATGGAACAGAGAAGATCCAAGATTTTGTAATTCCTAAACAACCTAATACGCCTGATGATGATAAAAATTTAGTATTGTTGTTAAAAAAAATAAGACAAACATTTGACGATAATGGTATGAAAGACAAGCTGTTGACGATGGCGGCGGGTAACAATGTCTCTAATTTAATAGACACACATGTAGGACCTTTAACAGAAGAAGCTCATGGTGTAACAGAAAATATTTTTGATTTCTGCGATTTTATCACCTTTTTTGGCTATGATTTTGGAGGAAATTGGTTTGATCAAACATGTTACAATGCACCATTATACGGAGGCGATCATCTTAATGACCCTTTAAATAGAAATGTAGACGATAAGGGAATGCCTATTCCAGACTCAACTAAAGAAAATCAAGTGTTAGACGGTTTAATAAGATTGTATATTGATAAGTTGGGAGCTGTTAAAGACAAACTAATTATGGGAGTTCCTTTTTATGGAAAAATATTTGAATTAGCTGATGCGGATGAAAGGGAATTTGCACAACTTCAACGTGATGATCCTTTAGTTAAATTCCCAGCGATAATACCCATAACGAGAAATGATGCTAGTTCTCCACTCCCAGGATTATACCAGTATGCGCCAAGGGAACAACCAACCTATGATGATGGAATAAAAAATACCGATAAATGCACAGACATTGTTCGCCAACCGCCAATAGGATCTTATGATGATTTAGACTATAAATGCGAAAAGTCGGGGGTTATAGAATTTAATGACTTATTTATAGGTTTTAAAGGTAAGGCTGCTCAAGCGCATCAATATTTAGATCTCACTGATCCAACCAAGGTTTCACAAACAGCTAGAAATGCAGGGTGGGAAAGATATTGGGATGATACTGCTAAAGTGCCTTATCTCTTTAATGAAACAATAGATCAATTTATTAGTTATGATGATCCTCAATCTATAGATTTAAAAGTGAAATATGCGCTCTCAAAAGAATTAGGTGGTGTTATGATTTGGGAGCTTTCTCAAGATGCTCGTGATTCTGACCTAGGTCTTTTAGATGTAATTGATAAATCACTTTTAGAAGCGGATTATAACATTACGTTAAACTTTAAAGATGCTTCTGATTCTGGCGCTCCTTTAGTTGGAGTAGATGTACAATTGAAAGATGCAGATGGGGAGCTTCTAGATTCTTCAACTTCCGATGTAAATGGTCAGGTAGTCTTTTCAGATAAAAAAGCCTATCTAGAGTATAAGATAACATATACCAAAGATGCCCTTTCTTTTTTACCTTCTGACGTGGTTTTTGAAGCTTTAGAATTTGAAAATGATACAACTATAAACATTAACGGGTCTAGCAGTGTAGTTTCAATATCTGGAACGATTCAAGAAAACAGCACTCCGATAACAGATGTTAGGGTTGTTTTAAAAAATACAGCAGATGGTGAGGAATTGAAGGAGTTGACTTCTACAGATGGAAATTTTGAATTAGATGGTCTCATTTCTGGATTAGACTATACACTAATTGCTGAGAAGGACTATTATTCATTTACAAGTTTAACTTATACAAATATAAGTACAGATCAAACAAACGAAATAATAGAAGGCACAAGAAATGCACATACTATTAAGGGAAATATTGTCTCTGGTACAAACCCAATAGATGGCGTAACAGTTACAGTATCTGGAAACGGGCAAGATTATACAGGTAATACAGACAGTAGCGGTGATTATTTATTTGCAGATATTCCTGCCGGCTATAATTATACGGTAACCCCTACAAAAACAGATCTTAGATTCTTGCCGAGTAGCACCGCTATTTCTAATCTGAACTCAGATATTACAGCAAACTTTGAACAAAATGAAGGATATATTTATGGATCTCTCAAAGATGGACAAACACCTGTTAGCGGAATTAAGGTACAATTAATTCTCAATTGGGCTTCGAATGATTTTACATATGAAGCTCCAGATACAACATCGGACAGCGATGGAATGTATTTTTTTGACAATCAACAAGAGGGTTATAAAATCTCTGATTATTCTGATTTTACTGCTGGTGGAGAAATTAAAGTTATTCCAGCATTTGGTCAAAATTATGTATTCAAACCCAGTAATTATAAGTTGAGTCAAATTCCTGCAAATCCTACACAATTTGATTTTAACACTCAAATACCCGCCCCTAAAATTACATTTAATGCACCAAGCCAATCTAATGTAACAATTAGTAATGGAGACAGTGTGTCTTTAGAAGCATTAGTCGCTTTAACTTTTGATGATGGTAGTAGTACAACAATAAGTAGTGTTGAGTTTAAGCTAGATGAGGAAGTAGTTAGCAATACCCAAGAACAAGATACGTATTCAGGGACTTGGGTGCCATCAGATTCAGATTTTGGTACTAGCCATGCATTTACTGTGCTTGCACAAAGCTCTAACGGAGAATCAGCAACCAAAACCTTCGATTTCACCTTAGAGTGTACAGGGACTAATTGCCCTAATGTTCTACCGCAACTTGCGCTAGTTACTCCAGCTAATACCACTATAAATCAAAATAATGGTTTTGAAATTATTCCTATAACCGTGACTGCAACAGACTCAGATGGTACAGTTAGTAATGTTAGTATTACAATAGATGAGTCTACATCAAATATGACTGCTGGTGCAGATAATACATATACATATAATTTCTTACCCTCAAAACACCAAGAATATCCTTTTGTAATTACGGCTGTAGATGATGAAAGTGGTAGTAAAACATTAAACGAGACATTAAATATTATTGACTCACAGTTTGTACCTTTACCAAGCGGAAATATAATTTTGGGATATGCGCACTCTTGGGAGCCCGAAGATGGATCTGTTCCATACTTAACTTTTAAGGAAATAGCAGAAAAGACGAATTATAATGTAGTCATGTATTCATTTATTGTAACAGAAAAAGATAAGTTCACACCAAGATTAGGTATATACTATGAAGCGGAAGCGTATCAAACTAATGGTGCATTCGATAAACAATTACTTATAGATGATATTGATGTTTTAAGACGTAAAGGTGTTCCTGTGATTGCCTCAATAGGAGGGGCGACGGGTCATCTAGCGTTAAATAATGAGGATGAAAAAGATGTATTTGTTAGTGGAGTTAAAGCGATTATTGATGAATATGGTTTTGATGGAGTTGATATAGATCTTGAAAGCGAATCCATCAACTTTGAAGCTGGGGGTTTAACAAGTTTTTCACTAGAAGCAATAGCGGCTTACCCAAGACTTAGATATACAATTGAAGCATTTAAAGAATTAAAGGCGTTCTATGGACCTAGATTTATATTGACTTGTGCACCAGAAACTGCCTATGTTCAATTAGGGTATAATACCTATTCTCATGCCGCAGGATCATTCTTGCCTGTTATAGATAATTTAAGAGATGAATTAGATTTAGTGATGGTGCAATTGTATAACACCGGAAGCATGTTTGGATTGGATGAAGGAATATATAATCAAGGAACTCCAGATTTTCTAACTGCAATGTCTGATATGCTGATAACTGGGTTTGAAGTCGCAAGAAACTCCGGGATTAATTTCGCAGGATTGCCAGCTTCAAAAATTATGGTAGCCATTCCTTCTTGCCCTTCAGCAGCACAAGCTGCGTCGTATTTAAAACCAGAATTGGCTGCTAAAGCATTAGATTACATGAGATTTGGAACCGACTTTACGGGAAGAAAATACACTTTGCAAAATGGTATTCACCCAAATCTAAGGGGCGTTATGACCTGGTCTATCAATTGGGATGCTGTAGCTAACTGTGCAGGAGAGTATGAATTTTCTGATAGTTATGATGCTTATTTCAAAGAAAGTTTAAGTGTCCCAGACAATGATGCTAATGTAGCAATACAGATGTATCCAAATCCAGCTACAGATAAACTAACCATAAAAGCAAATCAAGGTACAATAGCTTCTGTTAAGATTTTTAATGTAATAGGAAAAGAAATGCATGCTATCATAAACCCTAGCGAGTCTTTTGATATTTCATTTTTACCGAGCGGATTGTATATAGTGCAGCTTAAAACTGGTGAAAAGATGGCTTATAAGAAGTTAGTTAAAAAGTAAAAATCACTTCTTTTTATGAAAGAATAATGTACAATTAGTTTTTGTAAGAATGTAAAAATCAAACAAAACGATTGCATAAATTCAAAACCACCTGCAAAGCAGGTGGTTTTATAAAACAAAAATAATTTTCAAAACTCTTCTGTAGTTTGTTTTAAAATAAACAACAGCCTTATGGAACCTTACATATTTCTACTATGAATAAAAAAAATACACTTTTAATTTTTTTGATATTTTTTCAGCTAGTTAATATGTCTTTTGGTACTAGTTATAACCCATTACAATCCAATAACGAACCCCAAAATTCAAACATTACACTTACGAATCCAATTGAAGACTTAATATCTAAAGAAGAATGGGAAATATATTTCCCCTACAGAAATGGTTATGATATTAATACCCAAATAAGAACAGGAGATTTTTTCACCTATGAAAAATTTAAAGAAGCATTAGAGAACATTAGTAAATATGAATTGCTAATAGAACGACGATGTAACACTAACCAAGTGGAAATTACACATATAAATACAGAAACGGGTGAAACTAAAGTTGTGTCTGTGAGTACTAGGTTTAATGCCCCTGTGAATGTAGTAAAACCTTTGGTAAAAGAAAGAGTTATTTACAAAAATTTCTTATCCGAAGGAACACTTACGACTAGAAAAAGAGAACTGGCAGCTTTCTTAGCAAATATTTCTCATGAAACCACAGGAGGGCCTGAAGAAAATAACACTTATGAATGGGGTCTGTTTTTTAAAGACGAAAAGGAAGTTACGGGGGAGAGTGGCGATTATGTACAAGAAAATGCAGAATATCCGCCAGTAGCAGGAAAATCTTACCATGGTCGCGGGCCAATTCAATTGAGTTATAATTACAATTACGGGCCAGCAAGTGAGCATATTTTTGGTGACAAAAACATATTGCTTTCTGAACCCGAATTAGTTTCTACAGACGCTGCTATCTCATTTATGACCGCTATTTGGTTTTGGATGACACCACAATACCCTAAACCCTCTGCACATGATGTAATTGTAGGCAATTGGACACCAACAGAAGAGGATACCGATGGAAATCGAGTTGCTGGTTTAGGAATGACCATAAATATTATTAATGGTGGTGTAGAATGTGATTTGGGAAAACCTGAAGAGAAAAGCCAGGTAATAGATCGCATTAAATATTATGAACGCTATACTGATATTTTAGGAATAAGCACCGATGTAAACGGCGAAAATGAGTGTAATACATGTGGTTGTGCATCAATGAGAAATTACGGAAACAAAATGCCTACCGAATTATGTGAACCAGAAAACATACCTTCAATTAGCATTACAGAACCTGTTGATGGGGCTTTAATTAAAGATACTGAATTCATTTCAAGAACAGTTGTCACAGAACATTCCACAGATAAAGGAACAGTAACGGAGTTTAAATTAACAATAGACGATGCTGTTTATTATAGTACAAATTTAAGCTGGACGCCTCGATTTTTTAAGTCATATCTTCTAAGCGCTTCTGTAAATATAAATGACATACCGTATGAAGATACAGTTGTATTTACCATATATGATGATGAAAGTGCTGTTGAATGTACTAATATAGCCAGTTGGACACCTGAAGAAGTCTATCCTCTACCAAAAATCATAGTAAAACATGAGGGGAAACTTTATGAAACTAACTATTATTCAGATGGCACAAATAATCCTACTACTGACGCTTCCTGGAATGAGATAGGGACCTGTTTAACAAACAATGCAGCACCAACACTAAGTATTACGAGTGAAGATAAACAATCCTCTTACGAAATTAAAGCAACTGCCGCAGATGCTGACAGTGGATTGTTTTTTATTGATTTTTATGTAGATGGAGAACTCAAAGAGACCTACAACCCAAGAAGTCAACTATCTGATGTGATTAATAATAGTGAGCGTATATTTTCTTTTATTCCAGGGGCTTTTGGGAAAGAGGTTTTAAATAAAACAAATACAGTCAAACTAATTGTTTATGATAAATATGGAGCGTTTGCTACAGAAGAAATCATGCTTATTTTTGAAGATGAAGACAATGATGGAATTATTGATTTTAATGATCAATGCTCTAACACTGCGGCTGGTGTAGAAGTAGGCGAGGATGGATGTGCTGTGGAGTTGAGTGTTGATACAGTTGAAAAAGACATCGTGAGTATCTATCCTAATCCAGTAAAAAATATATTAACGATTAAAACAAATGAAACCCAAGCACTCATTTCAGTCACGGTTTTTAATTTTTTAGGGAAACAGGTATATAAAAACTTGAATAGTATTAGTGACCATCAAATTAATTTAAGTCATTTAAAAGTAGGTTTATATATTATAGAATTAAAAACAACGGACAATACAATTTATAAAAAAGTACTTAAAAAATAAAATCATGAAATACTCTTTACGCTATATACTCATTTTTTCGTTTTTTTTCATTCAAAATGTTATTAGTGCAAATCCCACTACAAATATTAATAATGAATATGAATTATCAACAACAAAAGAATTAGATGTTGCCTCAAATTCTTCGGATTGTGGCATACCTAAATGGTATTCAAATTTAGAATACTTATACGTAACTCCTAACCCATCAGTAGCAAATACTGATAAATTTGTTGAATACAATGGCGAAATATATAAAAATAATTCTTATGTAGCAGCAGGTGAAATGAACCCTTCAGTCAACTCAAGCTGGACATTGGTCACGGATAGTTGTAGTAATTTATCTTCATTACCATTGGCCGATAACTGTGATCTTTCAAGAGTATGGAGCTCCGATACCTATAATTATAATCAAAATGATTTGGTCTCTTATAATGGTGGATTATACAGAGCAAAAGGCTGGGTGTCTGGAGAGGATTTTCCGGATAGATATGGGCAATACGATTTTGTTGGGGTTTGTTTAAACAAACCTGAAATTTCAACATTCTTTAATTTAGAACTCACAATTATTCAACCAAATCAGCTTGAAGCTATTGATATTTCTGCAGAAATTAGATCCTTTGGAATTGAATTAACTGAAGCGAAATTTCAAGTAAAAAAAGTTTCAGAGGCAAGTTTCATGAGTTTTGATATGACTTCATCAGAAAACAATCCAGAAGATTATATGTATTCTTGGTTAGCCGATGATTATGGGGTGTATGATATTAAAATTTCTGCCAGAAATAGTGTGAATCAATATGTTGAAGTTACAAGTGTAATTGTGTTATCAAAAACAGCACTAACAGAAATTAGGTTTGTTTCACCAGAAAATAATACGCGTTATTCTCAAGGAAATTTAGCAACGCCTATACCAATCGTTTTTTTCGTAGATATTAATGAATCATCTATGGAAACTGTTGAGATTACTGAACAAGGCACAACTACATCAACTCCGATAATTATAAACGCCACGGGGGAATATTCATGGGACTGGACGCCCTCGGCTTATGGCGCTCACACTATTGAACTTAAGGCAACTAATATTATTGGAGGTATAGAAACAGAAAGATTCCAATATTTAGATATTGTTGTCATTTCTTCAGATTGTGGGATTCCAAAATGGTACCCAGATCTAGATTACATATACGTAACTCCTAACCCATTAGTATCAAATACTGATAAATTTGTTGAATACGATGGCAAAATATATAAAAATAAAGCTTTTGTAGGAACAGGTGATGACAACCCTTCAATCAACTCAAAATGGACATTGGTCACGGACAGTTGTGATAATTTATCTTCATTACCATTGGCCGATAATTGTGATTTTGCAAGAACTTGGAATCCGGATACTTTTAATTATAATGAAAATGATTTGGTATCTTTTGAAAACGGTTTATACCGAGCAAAAAGCTGGGTGTCTGGAGAGGATTTTCCTGACAGATATGCACAATACGATTTTGTTGGAATTTGTGTAAACAAGCCAAAAATTACAACGACCTTCAATAAGGAAGTCATACTTCTGCAACCAAATGGTCTTGAACCTACTGAAATAACAGCAAATGTTAACTCGTTTGGAATTGATTTAACTGAGGTAAAATTTCATATAAAAAGTTATTCAGACGCAAATTTTGCAAGTTTTGAGATGACTTCAACAAATCAAGAAGACTATACTTATTCTTGGCTAGCTACTGATTATGGGGTGTATAATGTTAAAATTTCTGCCAAAAACAGGGCGGATCAGTATGTAGAAATTACAGGAAACATTGTGCTAGCAAAAGTAACACCACCAGAAATTAAAATTAGTTCACCAAAAAATAACACACAATTTTCTCAAAAAACGTTAGAGCCTATCGCAATCGTTTTTAGCGTTGATCGTAAAGGATCATTAATGGAAACTGTTGAGATATCTGAAGCTGGAACAGGGGCGACTACATCGCTCCCTATAGATGCCGAAGGTATTTACACTTGGATCTGGACGCCTTCGGCTTATGCAGCTCACACTATTGAAATTAAAGCAACCAATAAAACAGGAGATTTTCAAATAGAAAGATTACAATATAAAATTGAGAATCCTGCAGAAGAATTAGTGTCGTTTGAAGACAGTGAACTGTATCAGATTTCGGCAATATTTACGGTAGATAAAGTATTTACCTTTAATGAAGACATCACAGGTTTAAAAATGCGAGACCCTAGTTTAGCCAATCTAAGCTTTGCTGGAAATAAGCTAACTGTAAAGTCAAATCGTGTTGGACGTTCAGGATTGCGAATAACAACCGCAGATGGCACCTATTATTTAGGGCTTCGGGTAGATTATGCAAACGGAAGAGTTGCTAGTTTGCCTGATTATGTCTCTATTGGATCCGTTTCTGAAGATGTCCCCTTAGATCTTGATTTTTGGGAAGATTTAGAGGACGATCTAATGAAAAACAAAAGAGTAGACACCCGCTACATTTATATAAATGGAGGTGCAGATACGGGTTGGCCAATTGACAACCCAAAGCGCGTAGAAAATTATGTAAAAAACAGCCTGCGGTACGGTCTTATTCCAACGTTTATCTATTATCAACTTCCAGATAAAAACGAAAGTTATTTCATCAATGATATCAGTATTCGAGACCCAAAATACATGAAGAAATACTTTAATAATATTGAACTTTTTTTAAATGAAGTTCAAAGGTTTATTAAAGACGAATTATTTATTGTTGTACTTGAGCCCGACTTTTTAGGATATCTTCAACAAAAAGGTGAAGGTCCAGAGAGAGAAACTGCCGTAGGATTAAATGATGAAATAGCGCTTGGAGCTGGTACGCTTCTGAATTTAGTAACGAGAGTCAATAGAGAATTTGATGATAAACGTAACAATGAAAACCTCAACTTATTATATGGTTGGCAATTAAATTTATGGGCAAAACCAGATGTTGCTACAGGTTTAGGAATTATAAGAGAAACAGATAATGTATCTGGAGTTGGTGGCGGTGATTTTGAAACACAATTAGCAAAAATTAGACAAACGGCAAGAGATATTACACAATACGGAATTGATGTAGGAATTTTATCTCATAACGCAGATTTTGTGTCTATTGATAAATATGGATTGGATGCTATTGCAGGTGCTACACCAGATGTTACATCCCCAGACCCATTAACACAACCCGAAACGTTTACTTGGTTTTGGAATAATGATCATTGGATTAATTACTTAGAATTTGTAAAAAGTATGCACGATTTATCTAACAAACATATCGTTTTATGGCAGGTACCCATAGGTCATATTAATAAAACACAGTCCATTTCTGCTTACACAAACTCAAGATTTACAGACCTTTCTAACGAGAGTCAAAGATACGAAGACAGTGCATCAACTTTTTTCTTTGGCGATGAATTTCTTGCCGAGAGCCAAGAACGATATGATTATTTTTCCCAAAATAAACATCAAGATCCTAAATTAATGGCTGATCCATCAACAAACAAAATCACTTATGGTAATCACATGGAAGAGGCTCAAAAAGCGGGTGTTCGAATGATACTTGGGGGTGCTGGAGTTGGAGCGAGTACCGACGGTGTTGGGAACCCACCAACGGATGATTATTTTTGGATTCAAAAAGTACAAGAATATTACCAAAATGATTTAGTAATACTTGTGGATACAGATAATGATGGTGTTAATGATTTTGATGATTTATGTACACAAACCCCTGTTGGAGAATCTGTAGATAAGAACGGTTGCTCTGAAACTCAAAAAGATGATGATAATGATGGCGTAAAGAATAGTGTTGATTTGTGTATATTTACAATAGATGGTGAAACCGTAAATTCAAACGGTTGTTCAGAAAGTCAATTAGACGATGACAATGATTTAATAACCAATGATATTGATCAATGCCCTAGTACTTCTGGAGGAATAGAAGTTGGAGTAAATGGGTGTGATGTATCATTAAGTGTCAATACTGTCGAATTAGATAAAGTAAAAATTTATCCAAACCCATCTATCAATAATTTCACTGTTAATATTCCAGTTCGTTCATTAAAAATTTATAGCACTACAGGACAATTAATTTTAAGTGCTAAAGAAAATACCCATAAAAAAGTATATAATATCTCTCACCTTAAAACTGGATTCTATTTCATTGAAATTATTAGTACTACTAATAAAAGATCGATTAATAAATTACTAAAACTCTAAATAGGGGTATGACCTTAGCCAATCTTTAATTGGACTGGTTAAGGAAATTATTTTTAAATGGCGGTGAAATAGACAAAAAAGTATTTAGCGCACAAAAAACAGAATGTTAAGAAGCTAGCCCGTGCGTAAACTCAAAAGGAATAACTAGAACTTCCAAGAAGTTATTTGCGAGACCCTTGCCAAAAAACGAACTTTCTACAATCAAATGTAAAGAAGGTCATTTGGTAATAAATCCGTGTTAATGAATACATTTAAAATATTGTTTAATAAATTTAGGTGGATAGATTAAATTTATCTAAATTTGCAGCTCGAAAAACATAGGTCACCACCTAGTATTTTGATATAATCACTGAAAATCAGTGGTTTACATGTCCCAAGCTTAGTGCGAGGGAAAAACGGAAAAAATACAATTCAGGGTTGAAACGTATTTTGACCCTTTGTTTTGGAATAAAAAGAGTTAATTTTAAATAAATAAATATGTCTGGGTTAATAGGAAAAAAAATCGGAATGACCAGCATCTTCGACGCGAATGGTAAAAACATGCCATGTACCGTTATAGAAGTTGGACCATGCGTTGTTACCCAAGTCAGAACCGAAGAAGTTGATGGCTATTCAGCCCTTCAGCTTGGTTTCGATGACAAGACAGAGAAAAGTGCTACCAAAGCTGATTTAGGTCATGCCAAGAAAGCAGGTACTTCTGTTAAGAGAAAAGTCGCGGAATTTAGAGGATTTGATGAGGAGTACAAATTAGGAGACAGTATAACAGTAGACCATTTCGCCGAAGGTGAATTTGTTGATGTTTCTGGAACTTCAAAAGGTAAAGGATTTCAAGGGGTTGTAAAACGTCATGGATTTGCGGGTGTAGGTCAAGCGACTCACGGTCAGCACAATCGATTACGTGCACCAGGATCTATTGGTGCGGCTTCGTATCCAGCTAGAGTTTTCAAAGGAATGAAAATGGCAGGACGTATGGGAACCGACACAGTTAAAGTTCAAAATTTAAGAGTTTTAAAAGTAGTAGCTGAAAAAAATCTACTAGTGATCAAAGGATGTGTTCCTGGTCCTAAAAACGCTTATGTAATCATTCAGAAATAATGAAAGTAGCAGTTTTAGATTTAAACGGAAAAGATACAGGTAGAAAGGCAGACCTTTCTAACGATGTATTTGCTATAGAGCCAAATAATCATGCGGTTTACCTAGATGTTAAGCAATATCTTGCCAATCAACGTCAAGGAACGCACAAGTCAAAAGAAAGAGCTGAGATTTCGGGAAGTACTCGAAAAATCAAGAAGCAAAAAGGAACTGGTACAGCCCGTGCGGGTAGTATCAAATCTGGTGTTTTTAGAGGTGGTGGTCGTATGTTCGGTCCAAGACCAAGAAACTATAGCTTCAAGTTAAATAAAAATGTAAAGCGTTTAGCGCGTAAATCTGCATTTACAATTAAAGCTTCTGAAAAATCAATTACGGTTATCGAAGACTTTACATTTGATTCTCCAAAAACAAAGAATTTTACTGCGGTATTAAAGGCCTTAGGTCTTGATAGCAAAAAATCTTTATTTGTCTTGGGTGGCTCAAATAATAATGTATATTTGTCGTCGCGGAATTTAAAGGGTTCTGAGGTCTTAATTGATTCAGAAATAAGTACTTATAAAATTCTAAACGCGAATCAAGTAGTGCTTTTTGAAAGCGCATTGAAAAATATTGAAACGAATTTAAGTAAATAAGAAAACCATGAGTATCTTAATTAAACCAATAATCACAGAAAAAGCAACACTAGCGAGTGAGTTGAAAAACTGCTACAGCTTTCAAGTGAATACGAAGGCGAACAAGGTAGAAATCAAAAAAGCAGTGGAAGCTGCTTACGGTGTTTCTGTTGAAAAAGTTCGCACAATAAATGTCCGTCCAGATCGAAAAACCAAGTTTACAAAAACGGGGATTCAACATGGTAAAACAAATGCTGTTAAAAAGGCACTTGTACAACTGGCGGAAGGTGAAACGATTGATTTATACGCTAATATCTAATTAGACAAAAAATGTCAGTAAGAAAATTAAAACCAATCACCCCTGGACAGCGATTTAGAGTAGTTAACGGCTATGATGCCATTACTACTGATAAGCCGGAGAAGAGTTTATTAGCTCCGAATAAACGTTCAGGTGGTAGAAACAGTCAAGGAAAAATGACCATGCGCTATATCGGCGGCGGTCATAAAAAAAGATATCGTATCATCGATTTCAAAAGAGACAAAGCTGGGATTCCAGCCGAGGTGAAATCTATTGAGTACGATCCAAACAGAACGGCATTTATTGCACTTCTCAATTATCAAGATGGTGAAAAACGCTATATCATTGCACAAAACGGTCTTCAAGTAGGACAGAAGTTAGTGTCTGGTGAAGGAGTTGCTCCAGAGATTGGAAACGCATTACCACTAAGTCAGATTCCATTAGGAACTATCATTTCTTGTATCGAACTTCGTCCGGGACAAGGAGCTGTTATGGCACGTAGTGCTGGTGCTTTTGCACAATTAATGGCAAGAGACGGTAAGTTTGCTACGGTAAAATTACCATCTGGTGAAACGCGTTTACTTTTGTTAGGATGTAACGCTACTATTGGTGTTGTATCTAACTCAGATCACCAATTATTGGTATCTGGTAAAGCAGGTAGAAGCCGTTGGTTAGGAAGACGTCCAAGAACAAGACCAGTTGTGATGAATCCAGTCGATCACCCAATGGGTGGTGGTGAAGGAAAATCTTCAGGTGGACATCCACGTTCCAGAAACGGTATTCCAGCTAAAGGATTTAGAACTCGTTCTAAGACCAAAGCAAGTAACAAGTATATTATAGAACGTAGAAAGAAATAAGACATGGCAAGATCATTAAAAAAAGGACCTTTCGTTCATTATAAGTTAGAGAGAAAAGTGGCTGCTAATGTAGACGCAAACAAAAAAACTGTTATCAAAACTTGGTCTAGAGCCAGTATGATTACACCAGATTTTGTTGGACAAACAATTGCAGTTCACAACGGCCGCCAATTTGTACCAGTATATGTTACTGAGAACATGGTAGGTCATAAACTAGGAGAATTTTCACCAACTCGTTCATTTCGTGGACATGCAGGTGCTAAAAATAAAGGTAAAAAATAAGAGCTATGGGAAGTCGTAAAAAACAAATGGCAGACGCTATTAAAGCTGGTAAAAAGCAAATTGCTTTTGCAAAGCTTAATAACTGTCCTACGTCACCAAGAAAAATGCGCTTAGTAGCTGATTTAGTAAGAGGCGAAAAGGTAGAAAAAGCACTTAACGTTTTGAGATTTAGTTCCAAAGAAGCGTCACGTCGTTTAGAAAAATTAGTTCTATCGGCTGTTGCAAATTGGCAATCTAAAAACGAAGATGCAAACATTGAAGAAGCTGATCTTTTTGTAAAAGAAATCACAGTTGATGGAGGTTCGATGTTAAAGAGACTTCGTCCAGCTCCTCAAGGACGTGCACACAGAATTAGAAAAAGATCCAACCACGTAACAGTTGTATTAGGATCTAAAAATAACACACAAAGCAATTAATAATGGGACAAAAGACAAATCCAATAGGAAATCGCCTTGGAATTATCAGAGGATGGGAATCTAACTGGTACGGAGGTAACGATTACGGAGACAAGCTTGCTGAGGATGATAAAATCAGAAAGTATATTTTTGTTCGTTTAGTAAAAGCTAGTGTATCTAGAGTAATTATCGAAAGAACTCTTAAACTTGTAACCGTTACTATCACAACGGCTCGTCCTGGAATCATTATTGGAAAAGGCGGTCAAGAGGTAGACAAGTTAAAAGAGGAATTAAGAAAACTTACTAATAAAGAAGTTCAATTAAACATCTTTGAAATTAAGCGTCCAGAATTAGATGCGTTTTTAGTAGCTACGAGTGTCGCTCGTCAAATTGAAAATCGTATTTCTTACAAACGTGCAATCAAAATGGCTATTCAAGCTACGATGCGAATGAACTCTGAAGGAATTAAGATTCAAATTAGTGGTCGTCTAAATGGTGCTGAAATGGCACGTAGCGAGCATTATAAAGATGGAAGAATTCCTTTATCAACATTTAGAGCTGACATAGACTATGCTTTAGTTGAAGCCCATACTACTTATGGTAGACTAGGTATCAAAGTATGGATTATGAAAGGTGAAGTATATGGAAAGCGTGAATTATCTCCTTTAGTTGGACTTTCAAAAGGTCAAGACAAAGGAAACCGTTCATCGAATTCAAAACCTCGCCGTAGAAAGTAATTTTTTATAAATTAAAAGAAAATGTTACAACCAAAAAGAACAAAATTTCGTAAAGTCCAAAAAGGACGCATGAAAGGAAACTCTGAAAGAGGACACCAACTTTCTAACGGAATGTTTGGTATAAAATCACTCGATTCAAATTTTTTAACTTCACGTCAAATTGAAGCTGCTCGTATCGCTGCAACACGCCATATGAAAAGAGAAGGTCAGTTATGGATAAAAATATTTCCAGACAAACCAATCACAAAAAAGCCGCTTGAAGTACGTATGGGAAAAGGAAAAGGTGCCGTTGAATATTGGGCAGCTGTTGTGAAACCTGGAAGAATCTTATTTGAAGTTGGTGGAGTGCCACTAGACGTTGCAAAAGAAGCATTGCGTTTAGCCGCTCAAAAATTACCAGTTAAAACAAAATTTGTAATCGCTAGAGACTACGAAGCTTAATTTTATTGATATTATGAAACAATCTGAAATTAAAGAACTATCGACAGCTGAGTTGCAAGAAAAACTTAGTGATACGAAAAAGACTTACGCGGATCTGAAAATGACCCACGCAATATCACCACTCGAAAATCCAATTCAATTACGGTCTGTAAGACGATCTGTAGCACGGTTGGCAACGGAGTTAACAAATAGAGAAGTGCAATAATTGTATTCTGCTGAAAGATGGAAAAAAGAAATTTAAGAAAAGAACGTGTAGGCGTTGTTACAAGTAACAAAATGATGAAATCAATCGTGGTTTCTGAAGTGAAAAAAGTAAAACATCCTATGTATGGAAAGTTTGTGCTAAAGACTAAAAAGTATGTAGCACATGACGAACAAAATGACTGCAACGAAGGTGATACTGTAAGGATCATGGAAACAAGACCCCTAAGTAAATCTAAATGTTGGAGACTAGTAGAAATCATTGATAGAGCTAAATAATTATGGTACAACAAGAATCAAGATTAAAAGTAGCTGACAATACTGGAGCAAAAGAGGTGTTAACCATCCGTGTTCTAGGTGGTACAAAACGTAGATATGCATCCCTTGGTGACAAAATTGTTGTTACTATTAAAGATGCTACACCAAACGGAAGCATCAAAAAGGGAGCCGTTTCAACAGCTGTAGTTGTAAGAACTGCAAAAGAAGTCAGACGTCCAGATGGATCTTATATAAGATTTGATGATAACGCCTGTGTTCTTTTGAATCCTACTGGTGAAATGAGAGGCACTCGTGTATTTGGACCTGTAGCAAGAGAGCTTCGTGACAAGCAATTCATGAAGATTGTATCATTAGCACCAGAAGTGCTTTAATTTAAGAAACATGGGAAAGCTAAAAATTAAATCAGGAGATACTGTAAGAGTTATTGCTGGAGACCACAAAGGTTCAGAAGGTAAAATTGTGAAAGTATTATTAGAGAAAAATAAAGTGATCGTTGAAGGGGTAAACATGGTTAAAAAACACATGAAGCCTAGTGCTCAAAGCCCTCAAGGTGGTATCGTTGAAAAAGAAGCGTCTATTCAAATATCAAATTTGTCGTTGTTAACCTCAAAAGGAGAGACAACACGAGTTGGGTATAAAATTGAAGACGGTAAGAAAGTAAGATTTTCAAAGAAATCTAACGAAGTAATTTAAGAATTATGGGATACATTCCAAGATTAAAACAAGAGTACAAAGACAGAGTAATGTCTGCTCTTACAGAAGAATTCGGATATAAAAACGTAATGCAAGTTCCAAAACTGCAAAAGATAGTGATATCTAAAGGAGTTGGAGCGGCCGTTTCTGATAAGAAATTAATCGACTATGCGATAGACGAGGTTACAAAAATTTCTGGACAAAAAGCAATTGCAACAATATCTAAAAAAGATGTTGCAACGTTTAAATTACGTAGAGGGATGCCAATTGGTGTTAAAGTAACTTTACGTGGTGAAAAAATGTATGAGTTTTTAGACCGTCTTGTAACATCTGCACTTCCACGTGTTAGAGATTTCAACGGAATTAAAGCTAATGGATTTGATGGTAGAGGTAACTACAATTTAGGAGTTACAGAACAAATTATTTTTCCTGAAATAAATATTGATAAAGTCAATAAAATATCAGGAATGGATATTACATTTGTAACCGACGCCGCTACCGATAAAGAAGCAAAATCATTATTAACAGAATTAGGGGTTCCTTTTAAAAAGAATTAAGCTATGGCTAAAGAATCAATGAAAGCCCGTGAGGTAAAAAGAGCAAAAGTAGTTGCAAAATATGCAGACAGACGTAAAGCGTTAAAAGATGCAGGCGATTATCAAGGATTGCAGAAATTACCAGTAAATGCATCACCTGTTCGTATGCACAATAGATGTAAACTAACGGGTCGTCCAAAAGGATATATGCGTCAGTTTGGACTCTCAAGAGTTATGTTCAGACAAATGGCTAACAATGGATTAATTCCAGGTGTTAGAAAAGCAAGTTGGTAAAATTATAAATTGGTTTCAGGTTCTAATAATAGAATACCAAAACCGCAAATTAATACACTATGTATACAGATCCAATAGCGGATTATTTAACAAGAATTAGAAACGCAGTTCGTGCAAATCACAGAGTTGTAGAGATTCCTGCATCTAATTTAAAGAAAGAGATTACAAAAATATTATTCGAACAAGGATATGTTTTAAGTTACAAATTTGATGAC
>Ga0209119_1002028_pt1 | contig 19126 bp, 17 predicted proteins | sample COG_03_FD_184747 | JGI IMG/M metagenome (GOLD analysis project Ga0209119, IMG submission 184747) | Pelagic Microbial community sample from North Sea - COGITO 998_met_03 (SPAdes) (version 2) | ecosystem: Environmental > Aquatic > Marine > Neritic zone/Coastal water | place: Helgoland, sampling... | reverse complement strand
TAAAAGAATATGCTTTTTAGTTCCAGCCAGTATTGCTTAATGTGCCATAACTAAGCGTTTTTTAGTTGCGGGGAGGCTATAGGTTAAGCACAACGCTACTTAAATCAGTATTTAGTCGTTCACTATTGGGGGGCGGGAGGGGCTACGGTGACGTGAGATTATTACGGTACCTGTGTAGGTACTTTATTAGGTGGGTTTGTAAAAGGCTAATTATCGGGCATAAAAAAAACCTGCGTTAACAGGGTTGCCTCGAAGGAGGTATTTAAAACCTCCACTATCTGATTCTCAGCCCTAGCTTACTTTTTAGGCGTCCAAATGATTGAAAGAATCATCAGAGCCACTACGGCCAAGAAAACCACACCCTTAGCGGAAGGGGATTCCACTGGCAAAGTAGTGGTGCCGACATAGCTGATAAACCCATCGGAAAATTCTAAAAAATTAGAAAATTAGGGCCGTATTGCTTATTTTTTAACCAATGTTGGATTTGCCGGGGGCTTATAAAAACCTTTCGGTTGATTTGAGGTTGGGTTGTTACTGGGAGAGTCGGGATTGATTGCTATCAGACTGAAGTCTGATAGCAAGTCCTGCGGACCGCCTGCGGCGTCCAAAATGCTTTGCGTTTTGTCGAACAGGGGCTCGAACCAATACTCTGGGTGGGCCAATAAAAAACCCCCAGCGGAGGCTGAGGGTTTGTTATTTTATATAGAGCGTAATTCGGTCGGGATTGATCCTTACCGCTTTGCGGTAAGGCCCCTACGGGCTGCGTCGCTTTGCTCCTTGTCCAAAACGCTTTGCGTTTAGTGATCGCTATCAGACTGAAGTCTGATAGCAAGTCCTGGGGACCGCCTGCGGCGTCCAAAATGCTCTCGCATTTAGTGATCGTTATCAGACTGAAGTTTGAAAGCAAGTCCTGCGGACCGCCTGCGGCGTCCAAAATGCGTTGCATTTTGTCGAACAGGGGTTTGAACCAATCCTCTGGGTGCACCAATAACAAACCCCCAGCCGGAGGCTGAGGGTTTGTTATTGGTGCACCCGGAGGGATTCGAACCCCCGACCAAGTGGTTCGAAGCCAACATCTAATATATAATAAAAGATATATAAATCAATAGGTTATATTTTTCACTGCCCCAATTAAATCCTTTTTAAATGGTCTTTAAAACCACATACACCGTGTCTCTTGATATGTTATTGGGGCAGTTTAGGATTCGTTTATGTCATGGCAGATAACGGCCAAACTCATAGTTTGATCAACCTGCTTTTGGAGTGATTTTTACTCTGTAACAGGCTTCTGCAACCGTATTTTTAGTTTAGGTCCAAAATATTCTTTTCCATTTATCAGTATCTTAGTCTGCAAAAGAGCTGGCTCTTCAACCGTAAAAGACGGCATATCAAACCCGCCGGTAATGCTTACCATGGTATCAGTTTCTTCAATTTCTGAGTCGGCAGGCATGTTTATCTGGCCATCGACCTTGAGAATGACTTGGTCATTTTGGGTCATTGTTATTTCTGCCGTTTCTATAGCGTTATCAATAGGGGCGCAAATAGTGAAATGAAAGCATAGCTTGGGAAGTTTGATTGGGAGCTTTCTTACGAAGAGCGCTGGACCATAGCACCCTATTAATGTAGTTTTCCCTGACACTTCATGCCGGATATCATCACAGTAGTTACCATAAAACTGTATTCCATCCATGGTTAAAACTCCTCAGGTTTTACATTTATGCTTTTGGTAAAAGTTCGCACATCTCACCGAAGCCCTTACCAAAGAACGTTGCGAGCTTTTGTATGAAGTCCTGATTTGGCCAGAGTCTACCTCCCTCAATTCTGGCAATATAAGATTGATGAGAGCCTAGTGCTGACGCTAATTCTTGTTGTGAGATCCCTTTTTCTAATCTAAGAACTCGTAAGCTAGTTTCATTTGAATAGTACTTGCGCGCAACAGAAACTCTTGCCAACCGCATTGATTCAGCAAAGGTAGAGTCTTCTTCACAGTATTCTTTAATTAGCTCTAGGGCGCTCATGGCACCCTCAACTGATGCTGAAGGTGACTTAAACCATCTGCCTTCAGCAACAGATATTATTTCACCGCTATCATTAGTTTTATCAGATGTCTTTATAATCTGTAATGATGCGCCGCTCGACCGGCTTTGTATTTCCATAATCAAACTCATCTCTTTTAACTAATCCCAGTATGCAATATTGCCCTGGAAATCCTTGTTCTGGTAGCTGATAACAATAGATCAAACGATACCTGCATGCCTCATCTTCAAAAACCTTTAACCGCCACAGGTTGTTACCTAAATTTTGTTGCTCGATCCATTTTTGGATACTTGCCTGGTCTGTTTCTCCATGATGAATTAGTAAAGTGTCTTGAAAATATTCATCCGCAGCCATTTGTTCAATTATGGCAAGAAAAGTTGCTGCTACTTGCGGCGACTCTCCGCGAATTTTATCGAGATCCTTTTTGGCATTTGGGTGAACGTCTACTCTAAGCATTATATATGATCATTCATAATGCTGCTTAAACCTTTACCGCTGTAATGATCCGTATCACAAAATACAGGGATCAAAGCTCTCGCCGATCAGGAAAAGAATAAAGGTCTAAAGAGAAAATTGCTGCAACTCCATTGCGTTTCGTTCAAGAGTAGGCGAGCGTTTGGAGTATTTCCAGTCTATGAGAAATTTTTAGTTGAAAGTTATGGCGCTAGGATACTTGTACCATTGGATCGGATGGTTTTGGATATCTGTTTTAGGAAGGGCGTGTATTTCTAATGGGGCAGTTGTTAGTGTCGACTAACGCTACAGCCCTTGTAAAATGGTGCACCCGGAGGGATTCGAACCCCCGACCAAGTGGTTCGAAGCCACCTACTCTATCCAGCTGAGCTACGGGTGCGTAATTACGCGAACTACTTTTTTCTTACTATTGTTAACTTGCTATCTTCTGACTAGCTACTACTCACAGTTCACCGCGGTAATTAGCGTTCTAAATATTGAAGCTTGTTCTCTACACCGTCCCACTCTGCTGCGTCGGCGGGGGCGTCTTTTTGCTCGGTAATGTTCGGCCAGACTTCGGCGAGTTCGGCGTTGATCTCGAGGAATACTTCCTGTCCTTCGGGGATCTCGTCTTCTGCAAAGATCGCGCCTACGGGGCACTCCGGCTCACAGAGGGCGCAGTCAATGCACTCGTCTGGGTGGATTACCAGGAAGTTGGGGCCTTCATAGAAACAGTCTACAGGACAAACTTCTACACAGTCTGTGTGTTTGCACTTGATGCAGTTGTCGCCGACGATAAAGGTCATGGTCTCGCTCTCATATAAATATTGGTGGGCAGTTTCGGGCGGCATTATAACAGCTACTTCAGCTCTGTGAATGGCCGCTGGCGCTTTTTTGGCGTTAACTTATACCTTATTGGATTAGAGTAGTTTTTTTAGTTCGTAGAGCAGCTCTAATGCGTCTCGCGGTGACAGGTCGTCGGGTTTGAGCTGCTCGAGGCGTTTTTGCAGCTGTGGGTTAATCGATGGCAAGAAGAGTTCACTCTGACTCGGCTCTGAACGGGCGGGTGGGGCGTATGACGCGTCTGGTTGAGCTGTTGCTGGCGTTATAACTGCGTGACTGCCGGCTTCTAGTAGAGCCAGTTCCTGGCGTGCGAGACTAATCACTTCCTCTGGTAGACCAGCGAGTTTGGCGACTTGGATACCGTAGCTTTTATTCGCTGGGCCTTCTTCAATACTGTGCAAGAAGACGATATTTTCATTGTACTCGGTGGCGCCAAGGTGGATGTTGCAGGCACCGGCGACTTTTTCGGGCAGTGAGGTGAGTTCGAAATAATGGGTGGCAAAAAGCGTGAAGGCGCGGACTTTTTCGGCCAGGTGGTAGGCGCAGGCCCAGGCCAGAGAGAGTCCGTCAAAGGTACTCGTGCCGCGGCCAATCTCGTCCATCAGCACTAGGCTGCGGTCGCTGGCGTTGTGCAATATATTGGCGGTTTCAGTCATCTCGACCATAAAGGTTGAGCGGCCCCCGGCGAGATCGTCGGAGGAGCCAATGCGGGTAAAGATGCGGTCTACTAGCCCGATAGTGGCAGCGGCGGCGGGAACGAAGCTGCCAATTTGGGCGAGCAGAACGATCAGTGCGGCCTGGCGCATATAGGTGGATTTACCCCCCATATTGGGACCGGTGATAACCAGCATTTTACGTTCGTTGTGCATTTCTAAGTCATTGGCAACAAAGGGATCGTTGGAGACTTTTTCCACGACCGGATGTCTGCCGCCCTGAATCGAGATACCGGACTCTAAGGATAAAGTGGGCTGACAAAAGTTGAGGCTGTGGGCCCGTTCGGCGAGTGTGGCCAGCACATCAATTTCAGAAATGGCGGCGGCGCAGTTTTGCAGTTCGGCGAGGCTCTCATTGAGCTGTTCGATGAGCTGGTCGTAGAGGTACTTCTCCCGGGCCAGTGAGCGACTTTTGGCGCTCAGGGCTTTGTCTTCAAATTCTTTTAGCTCTGGGGTGATAAAGCGTTCGGCATTTTTTAATGTCTGGCGGCGGATATAGTCCACTGGCGCTTTGTCGCTCTGGCCCCGAGAGATTTCAATATAGTAGCCATGCACGCGGTTATAGCCGACCTTTAAGCTGTTGATGCCGCTGCGGACTTTTTCCCGCTCTTCCAGCTCGAGTAAGAACTCTCCGGCATTGGTGTTGAGTGCGCGCAGTTCGTCGAGCTGGCTGTCGTAGCCGTCGGCGATAACACCGCCATCACGGATTATCACCGGTGGGTTTTCTTTCACCGCGCTGCCTAGCAGGTGTACCAGTTCCGGCATAGGTTCTGCGGCCGTGGCGAGATTACTCAGGTGCTCTATGGGTGGATTTTCTAGCGCTGTGGCCAGCTGTGGCAGCACCGCCAGGGATTGATGTAGACGGGTCAGATCTCGGGGTCGCGCTGAGCGCAGGGCGACACGGGTGAGAATACGCTCCATATCGCCGATCTGCTTTAAATGTCCGTGCAGCGTTTCATATAAGTAGTTGTTGTGCAGGGCGGCGATACTTTGCTGGCGCGCTTGCAGGGTTGGCAGATGTTGTAATGGGCGGTTTAGCCAACGACGCAGGAGGCGGCTGGCCATGGTGGTGGCGCTATTATCCAGCACTTCAAATAGAGTATTTTCCGAGCCGCCGGTCATATTGATGTCGAGTTCAAGGTTTCGGCGGCTTGAGGCGTCGAGGGATACGGTTTCAGCATTGTTCTCAGCAATGATGCTGCGAATATGCGGCAGGTCGCCGCGCTGGGTGTCTTTGGCATATTGCAGCAGACAGCCTGCGGCACTGATAGCAACTGGCAAATGGTCGCAGCCAAAGCCACTCAAATCGCGGGTGCCAAACTGTTTGTTGAGCAGCCGCATGGCGCTGTCTAAATCGAACTCCCAGATAGGCCGATGCTTGATACCTTTTCGGGCGTCGAAAAACGCATAGTCGGTGACTGTGTCGGAGAGTAAAATTTCAACCGGATTCAAACGTTGTAGCTCGCTGACCAGCTCTTCTTCTGAACTCAGTTCTAGCAGCTGAAAGCGGCCACTGCTCATATCGAGAGAGGCTAGACCTATAGTTTGATCGACGCTGGCAATGGCAACTAACAGGTTGTCGCGGCGGGCATCCAGTAACGCTTCATCGCTGATGGTGCCCGGTGTCAAAACCCGCATTACCTGGCGTTCCACTGGACCCTTGCTGGTTTCCGGGTCGCCGACCTGTTCGCAGATGGCCACTGAGTGCCCCTGTTTCACCAGCTTGGCAAGATAGCCTTCGGCGGCATGGTAGGGCACGCCACACATAGGAATTGGATTACCATTGGCTTTGCCCCTGGCGGTGAGGGTGATATCTAAAATCTCACTGGCGCGCTTGGCATCGTCAAAAAACAGTTCATAAAAGTCACCCATGCGGTAGAACAGAATGTCGTTGGGGTGGTCTGCCTTGATGCGCATAAACTGCTGCATCATTGGGGTGTACTGTTCTTGCTGGGCCAATGTTGTGTCCTTGCTTAAAATAGAAAGTTCAAAATAGAAGGTTTAAAATCAAAAGGTCGATGTTAAAAGAGTCTACTGTCACCAACGCTTGCCGGCTCAATGCTACTGATAACCTGATCTAGCAACCGCACTGCGACAGTATAGTCCCTGAAGAGCAATTTATGCAGTTCCGACAACCCTGTCTAGATGTTTGTTTTGTTCAATTAAGGCCTGCTGCTGTGCGCGTTAACCAAAGTAAAATAACTATCTGAGTAAATCAAACCGAGATACACTTCGCCTATGAATCAATCGACTAATTCTTTAGCACTACAGCTCGGAACGGCCCTATCTCAGCGCGGTGCCAAGGTGACTGCTGCCGAGTCATGTACTGGCGGCGGTGTCGCTCATGCCATCACCGCTGTAGCCGGGAGTTCGGCCTGGTTTGACTGCGGCTTTGTGACTTACGCTAATAGCGCCAAACACGCATTACTCAGTGTTCCACAAGAGGTCTTGGCTAACCAGGGCGCCGTGTCGGAATCGGTCGTGAGATACATGGTAGAGGGTGCAGCACGGGTGGCCAATGCGGATTATGCGGTCGCTATCAGTGGTATCGCCGGTCCTGGCGGCGGTAGCGATGACAAGCCTGTGGGCACGGTCTGGTTTGCCTGGCGGAGCCCAGCGGGTGTGAGTACCAAAAAACATCAGCTGGCGGGGGATCGCACCGCGGTTCGTGAACAGGCTATCAAAATTTCTCTACAAGAACTGTTGCATCAGGTTACTGGATGTAATACTGTATAACCATACAGTTGATGGTCTTTTTTTATTCCTCCCAACTTACTCTAATTGAATTAATCTCGAGGTCACAACAATGGATGCTAACAAGTCAAAAGCACTAGAAGCCGCACTGGGGCAAATCGAACGCCAGTTTGGTAAAGGAACTGTAATGCGCATGGGTGAGGGCACCCGTCAGGCGATTCCGGCTATTTCTACTGGTTCTTTGGGACTGGATATTGCACTTGGCATTGGCGGCCTGCCAAAAGGGCGTATTGTTGAGATCTATGGTCCTGAGTCCTCGGGTAAAACGACACTGACTTTACAGGTTATCGCTGAAGCGCAAAAAGCCGGCGGAACCTGTGCCTTTATTGACGCAGAGCACGCATTGGATCCCGAGTACGCTGAGAAGCTGGGCGTTAAGGTCGACGACCTGATTGTTTCCCAGCCAGATACGGGCGAACAAGCTCTCGAAGTTACCGATATGTTAGTTCGTTCTGGCGCCTGTGATGTACTGGTTGTTGACTCGGTTGCGGCACTGACGCCGCGAGCTGAGATCGAAGGCGATATGGGCGATCACCACGTTGGCCTGCAAGCGCGACTGATGTCTCAGGCACTGCGTAAGTTGACCGGTAATATTAAAAATGCCAATTGCCTGGTTATCTTTATCAACCAGATTCGGATGAAGATTGGCGTTATGTTTGGTAACCCAGAGACCACTACCGGCGGCAACGCACTGAAGTTTTACTCCTCTGTACGTTTAGACATTCGTCGCATTGGTGCGGTTAAAGATGGCGATGAGATTGTCGGCAATGAAACTCGGGTTAAAGTGGTTAAAAACAAGGTGGCGCCACCGTTTAAGCAGACTGAGTTCCAGATTCTCTATGGTCGCGGAATCAATCGCAACGGCGAGCTGGTTGATCTGGGTGTTAAAAATGGCCTGATCGATAAGTCTGGTGCCTGGTATGCCTATAAGGGTAACAAGATCGGTCAAGGTAAAGCCAATGTCGGTATTTACCTCACGGAAAATCCTGAGATAGCAGCCGAGATTGAAGCGATAATCCGCGAGAAAGAGATGGGTATTCCAGCGCCAGCTGAGAGTAAGAAATCTGCTGGTAAGGCAATTGAAGAGTAAACCTGCGCTTATCGATCTCTGATATAGAGGGCGTTATGATCAAGCAAAAAGCGCCCAGCCGGCGCTTTTTGCATATTTGTAACTTGGATATAGGACGGTAAATATACTGCTATGTTAGATGCTCCTGCCGATATCACCCCAGCTAAGATGCGCAATTACGCCATGGGTCTGCTCACGGGTCGCGATTATTCACGAGTCGAATTGGCGACCAAGCTCAATAAACGTTTTGACGAGCACAGTGCCATTGATGAGGTCTTGCAACGCCTGGCCGATGAAGGTTTGCAGTCGGATGTGCGTTTTGCCGAGGCCTTTGTGCGCTCGAGAATTCTTCGAGGCCATGGCCTGACACGTATTCGTCAGGACATTCGCCAGAAGGGCATAGCTGATGAGTTAGTGGGGCAGACATTAGATGCAGCAGATGTGGACTGGATGGCTCTTGCTAGAGATGTAGCCCAGCGCAAATTTGGTCAGCGCAGGGCGGCGGATCAGCGCGAGACAGCCAAGCGCATGCGATTTTTACAATACCGCGGTTTCAATTATGATCAGATTAAATATGCCCTTGATGGCTCTTCAGAGGACCCGGTAGATGGTCCAGATTTTTTTGATTAATCCCTATCAGTAAAACGGTCTCACCTAGAGGTAGCCGCGAAACAAATCCACTAGGCGGTTCTCTATCCAACTGTGAGCCGACATATTTTTAATAAATCCGCAGTGTCCACCGTATTCTTGTAGCTCAATGGTGAGGTTTTCTGGGCAATTGATTTGCTTTAAATCCTCTGCCGGAATAATTGGGTCATCTTCTGAGGCAATCAAATACGCTGGTATTTCAAGCTTTGCGAGGCGATCCCCGGTAAGAGAGTAGGCTTCGAAATAGCTCTTGGCATCGTCGAAAGGCGTATGTTTATCGATAAAAAAACTGTTCATATCCTCAATGGTTCGTGCACTGTTTAAAACATGCTCGAAGCCATGTTCAGGGAAGTGAGCAATTTTCTTGCGCAGTGACTTCGACCATCGATAGAAGAAATAGCGTTCATAGAAAAACAGCGTGTTATCCAGTGCAGTCATGGCATTGGTCGGATCCACCGGTGGACAAACGCCCGCCGCCGCGGTTAGTTTTAAACTGGTGCCATGATCTGCGGCTATCCTTAGGGTAAAGTTGCCTCCCAATGAGAAGCCGGCAAGAAAACGTTTTTTATAGGAGTGAGTCTCAAGGAAGCAGGCGATCGCTTCAGCGACTTCTTGGGTCATGGTCGAGTTAAACAATTCAAAGTTAAGATGATGACTGTCGCCGTGGTCGCGCAGGTTAAGCCGCAGCACATCAAAGCCCTGTCTTAACAGATAGTTTGCAGTGGTAACCTGATAGGCTGATCGGCTCGACCCCTCCCAGCCATGGAGTAAGATAATCAGGCTATTGTTGGGGGCGTTACTGCGGTCATATTCAGCCAGTAATCGCGTCCCATCCTTTGCAGTAAGTGTCAGGATCTCGCTGTCTAATTTTTTAGCCTGCCGGTTGGCGCGGATTTTTCGTGGCCCGAGACTGTTTAAAATACTCTGTATATGAGGATTTTTTAACATCAGGGGTGGGGTAAAGCGGTTGTTTTGAGTCATATGTAAGTATGCATGATTATTTTAATTGATTAAGAGGACTGTAGTGCCTCTATAGATAGGCCGTCAATGGTTTCGATTGAATAGGTCTTTCTTCATCTCGCCATGGAGGTCCAGATGAAAACAGTAAAATATCCTTTGTCCCTAGTATGTCTGTTGTCCAGCTTAGTTCTGATTAGCTCTGCCAGCTTCTCTGAAGACAACATTGACGCTCCTGCCCCTGCGAAAGAATCCTTAACTGATCAGCTGACGGCGATCGACCAAAAAGCGGGTTCTGCCGGTTGGAAAGTTCGCAATGGCTGCCTGTCATCAAATCGCATAAAGCGGGTTAAATTTATCGATGATAAAACCGCGCTGGTGACTATGTTTGGTAAAAAGACCGCCATTTTGCGCTTAGAGCGAGAGTGTCCCGGTATTAAACGTTCAGGCTATATGAGTTATAGGAGTAGCGGTAGACTCTGTGCCAAGTTTGATCGACTTTCGGTGATGGGTGGTTCAGGCTATAGTTGTCGTATAGCCAGTATTGAGCCTTTCGTCGAACTTGAAAAGCCTGTGCCGGAAAAAGACATAGACTAACTGACAGATTTTCCGGCTCTGGAAAATTTGTCTAGGGCCCTAGCATGCAGCGCCAGTATCACTCGCCACTAACAATTTTATTTCTCAGTTTGATGTTCCTGTTAATCGGCGTCTCCCTGTCGGCCGCAGGTGCTGGGTCAGTCGTTGAGTGGCGCGGAACATGGCAGCAGGGCGGTCTGCTGTTGGGGCAAGTTGAGCCTGGGGCAACGGTGAGCTATCAGGGTGAGATAATCAAAACCACTGTAGAGGGTCAGTTCTTAGTCGGTTTCGGTCGCAATGCGCCTGCGCGTTCTACTTTCGTAATAACCGATACCGAGGGTGTCGCTGCCGAGGCTGAGTATGAAATCGTCCCGCGCAGTTATAATATTCAAAAAGTTGAGGGAGTGCCCCAGCGCACTGTGCAGCCTCCTGCGGGACAGCTACAGCGGATTCGTTCCGACTCGGCTCTGGTGGTTGAGGCGCGTCGTTTGGTGACCGATAAAACAGATTTCTTGGCTGGCTTTATCAAGCCCTTAGAAGGCCCGATAACGGGAGTCTATGGCAGTCAACGATTCTATAATGGTGTGCCCAAAAGTCCTCACTACGGTCTCGATTACGCAGCACCTACAGGGACTGTTGTTAAAGCGCCAGCTGCTGGGATAGTGCGCCTGGCTCACGATGATCTGTTCTACTCTGGCGGCACGCTAATTATTGACCACGGTCATGGCCTCTCCTCTAGTTTTTTACATCTCAGTGAAATACTGGTGGCTGAAGGTCGTCGCGTCGAGCGCGGTGACGCCATTGCACGGGTTGGTTCTACTGGGCGAGCCACTGGGCCGCATCTTGATTGGCGTATGAACTGGCTCAATCAGCGCGTTGATCCGGCGCTGGTTCTGGAATCCTTTCCCGCGCAATAGCGGTTAGAAATAGCCTGGGTCAATAGCCTGGGCAAATCCCTATTCATCGGCTGTTTCCGCTTAAAGGTTATTTGCCCCAGAAAATGGCAGTTAGGCGTCATTTTGCGTAAACTAACGCGGTTTTCAAATGGACGATTTTATCGTGGACAAAAAGCTTCTCAGTATATTGGTTTGCCCTGTCAGCAAGGCGCCACTTGAATATGATAAAGCCAAGCAAGAATTGGTTTGCCGCGCCAGTGGTTTGGCCTATCCCATCAGCGAGGGTATTCCGGTGATGTTGGAGTCTGAAGCACGCCAGCTGACCGCCGATGAAAAGCTCCGTGACTCGGGTAAATAAACAGGCTTTACCAGCCTTGGGATATCTCTAATGGTCGATTCAACACCTACTCTTTTTACCCGCATTATCAACGGTGAAATTCCGGCGCAGTTTCTCTATGAGGATGATCAGTGCATCGTCATCAATGATATCTCCCCTCAGGCACCTGTGCATATGCTGGTGATCCCACGGCAGCCGATGGCGAAACTGGCGGATGCCAGCGTGGCTGATAAAGCACTACTGGGTCACCTGATGTGGGTGGCCGGAGAGGTTGCACGACAGGCGGGTGTCGAAGAGGCTTTTCGCCTAGTGGTCAATAATGGTCAAGCGGCAGGGCAGACCGTATTTCATCTGCATCTGCATGTGTTGGCGGACCCCTCGGGCAATTTGGATTTCTCTGAAGCAAGTATTTAAGAGCCGAGTATTTAGCAGCCGACTATTAACAACTGGCTATTTTAGCCGTTACGATTTAGACCCTACTCTATAAAAGTATTGGCCACTCAGGCCATGCTAATAACTGGAAATAATCAATGATGAAAAGCGCCGACATTCGTGACGCATTCTTAAATTACTATGCCAGCAAGCAGCACAGTATTGTGCCCAGCAGCAGCTTAGTGCCGGGCAATGATCCCACCCTGCTGTTTACCAACGCTGGTATGGTGCAGTTTAAAGATGTTTTTCTCGGCGCCGAAAAGCGCGATTACAATCGTGCGGTGTCATCGCAGCGCTGTGTCCGTGCCGGTGGCAAGCACAACGATCTGGAAAATGTCGGCTACACCGCCAGACATCACACCTTTTTTGAAATGCTTGGCAACTTCAGCTTTGGTGATTATTTCAAGCGTGAAGCGATTGGCTTTGCCTGGGAATTTCTCACTGAAGTACTCAAGCTACCCAAAGAGCGGCTGTGGATCACCGTGCATATCAGTGATGATGAAGCCGCGGATATCTGGATCAATGAAATTGGCATAGACCCTAAGCGTCTCTCGCGCCTCGATGAAGATAACTTTTGGCAGATGGGTGATACCGGACCCTGTGGCCCGAGTACGGAAATTTTTTGGGACCACGGTGAGGATATTCCCGGCGGCCCTCCAGGCAGCCCAGACGACGATCTCGACCGTTATATTGAAATCTGGAATCTGGTATTTATGCAGTTTGAACGCGACAGCAGCGGCAAGATGACGCCACTGCCGAAGCCTTCAATTGATACTGGTATGGGTCTGGAGCGAGTCGCCGCAGTGATGCAGGGCGTGCATAACAATTACGATATAGATCTATTTCAGCACCTGATTAAAGCGGCGGCGAAGATTATTGGCGTCACTGATCTATCTGAGAACTCCTTAAAAGTGGTTGCCGATCATATCCGCTCCTGTGCCTTTTTGGTGATTGATGGTGTCGTGCCCTCCAATGAAGGTCGCGGCTATGTGCTGCGCCGGATTATCCGTCGGGCATTGCGCCACGGACACAATCTCGGGGCCAAAGGTAGCTTCTTTCACAAGCTGGTAGTGGCTCTCGGTGAAGTGATGGGTGAAGCCTATCCCGAGTTGCTGAGCATGCAGCCCGAAATCATCGCCACGATCAAAAAAGAAGAAGAGCAGTTTGCCCGCACCCTGGATAAGGGAATGGGCGTGTTGGACGCGGCCCTGGAAAAACTCAGTGCTGAGCAACTGCCCGGCGAGTTGATTTTTCAGCTCTATGACACCTTTGGATTCCCCACCGACCTGACCAATGATATAGCCCGAGAGCGTGGCTACAGCATGGATATGGACGGCTATGAAAAATGTATGGAAGCCCAGCGCACCCGCGCTCGTTCTGCCAGTCAGTTTGGACTGGATTACAGCGACAGTATTCGTGTTGCAGGCAGCACCGAATTTGTCGGCTATGACAGCCTTGAGAATAGTGCCGATGTTGTCGCACTCTATTCCGCTGGCGAAGAAGTGGCCTTAGCCGGAGTGGATGCAGAGGTCGCCATCATTCTTGGCAGCACGCCGTTTTATGCGGAATCTGGCGGCCAGGTGGGTGACAGTGGCTATCTGCAAACTGCCTCGGCAAAAATTGAAATAACCGATTGCCGCAAGGCCGGTGAGCATCACCTGCATATTGGCAGGGTATTATCCGGTGAACTGAAGGTTGGCGATAAGGTAACCGCCACAGTGGACTGCTCTGTGCGTACCGCAACCGCTCTTAATCACTCTGCAACCCATCTATTGCATTCAGCGCTGCAACAGATACTGGGCGAACATGTTAATCAGAAGGGTTCATTGGTGGACAGTCAGCGCCTGCGCTTTGATTTCTCTCATGGGGAATCCATTAGCGCACAACAGCTTCGCGACATTGAACATAGAGTCAACCGTGAAATTCTGCGCAACAGCCCAGTGCAGACTGAAGTGATGAGCATGGACGACGCGGTTGAGAAGGGCGCCATGGCACTCTTTGGTGAGAAGTATGGCAGTGAAGTTCGCGTGCTCAGTATGGGCGGAGACTTCTCCGTTGAACTCTGCGGCGGCACTCATGCCAATCGCACCGGTGATATTGGTCTTTTGAGAATTAGCGCTGAATCAAGTGTCTCGGCTGGCGTAAGACGTATTGAGGCAGTAACCGGTGAAGCCGCTATCGCCTTCTGTGACGAGCTTCAGGATACCGTCACTGATACGGCCAATGTGCTGCGCGCCGCACGCCATGGCGTCGCTGATAAAGCCCGTCAGGTGGTTGAAGACAATCGCAAGCTACAGAAAGAAATTGATGCACTGAAGAGCAAACTAGCCAATGCCTCGGGCAACGACCTGATGGCAGGCCTGCGTGAAATCAATGGCTTTAGTGTCCTCTCTACAGTGGTCGAAGGTGCTGATGCCAAAAGCCTGCGCGGTGTTGCCGATCAGGTTCGATCAAAGTTGCAGTCTGGTGTCTTTATGCTCGCCGCAGTGGACGGTGATAAAGCAGCATTGGTAGCTGGTGTCACGCAGGATCTGACCGATAAGATCAAAGCCGGTGATCTGCTCAAATTTGTCACTGCTCAGGTGGATGGCAAAGGCGGTGGACGAGCGGATATGGCGCAGGGCGCTGCCGGTAGCACGGCGAATTTGGCGGTTGCCCTTGAGTCGGTTTATGACTGGGTGAGCGATGTATCCTAGGGGCTTTTATTCTAGGGCTTTTTACCCTAGGGCTTTTTATCCTAGGCTCTTAACATTTGCGCGAGATTACTGTTTAATCTGCGCCCTACTAAATCTGAGGCGATAGCGTTTCGATGAGTTTAATAGTCCATAAATATGGTGGCACCTCTGTTGGCACCGTTGAGCGTATAAAAGCAGTTGCGGAAAAGATCGCAGCTAAGCACCGATCCGGCGATAAAATTGTTGTCGCCGTCTCGGCCATGAGCGGTGAAACCAATCGTTTGATTGGACTGGCAAACGCTATCCACGATGAGCCCAATCTTCGTGAGATGGACGTATTGGTCTCCACCGGCGAACAGGTCACCATTGCACTGTTATGTATCGCACTGGAGGCCACAGGCGTCTCTGCGCGTTCCTACACCGGTAGCCAGGTGCGTATTCTCACCGACGAAGCCCATGGCAAAGCACGCATTAAGGAAATCGACAGCCATCGCATTCACAGCGATCTGGATGCTGGCCGAGTAGTGGTTGTGGCCGGTTTTCAGGGCGCCGATGACGCAGGCAATATTACTACCCTGGGTCGTGGCGGTTCAGATACCACCGCAGTGGCCCTGGCAGCGGCTCTGAAGGCCGATGAATGTCAGATCTATACCGATGTTGATGGTGTTTACACCACCGACCCTAGGGTCGTTCCTGATGCTCGCCGTCTGGATAAGATTACCTTTGAAGAAATGTTAGAAATGGCCAGCCAAGGCTCCAAGATACTGCAAATTCGCTCAGTCGAGTTTGCTGGCAAATACAATGTACCACTGCGTGTAATGTCCAGCTTTGAAGATGGCCCGGGCACGCTGATCTCTCTTGAGGATGACGACCAAATGGAAAAACCAGTAGTCTCAGGTATCGCGTTCAATCGCGACGAAGCCAAACTCACCATCCGCGGCATTCCCGATCAGCCCGGAGTCGCCTATAAGGTATTGGGCGCCATCAGTGAAGCCAATATTGAAATTGATGTGATTGTGCAGAACGTCGCCAAAGACAACTCCGCGACGATTACCTTTACCGTGCACCGCAATGACTTGGTGCGCGCCTCGAAGCTGCTCGAGCAGATTGCCGCGGACCTAGGTGCCGAAGAAGTGACTTCTGATGATCAAATTGTCAAAGTCTCGATTGTTGGAGTTGGCATGCGTTCTCATGCAGGTGTAGCGGCAACCATGTTTGAAGCACTGGCCGCAGAGGGGATCAACATCCAATTAATTACCACCTCAGAAATCAAGATAACTGTGGTAATTGAGGAGCGGTACTTAGAATTGGCAGTAAGATCACTGCATTCGGCCTTTGGTCTTGAACAATAAGCTCCGTATGCAGTCGGATCTTGGACTTGTTACGTAAAAACTGATAAGTTCTGCGCTGCTTGTGCAGATACGAATAAAAGCAAGCAGCGTTCAATAGGGGGATTGGCCGTGAGCACTAGATGTGTTGCAGTGAGTATGGCGGATTAGGGAAATAGTTTTCACCAATGAATGGTGAACAGTAGTGTAGGAGCTGTATATGTTAATACTTACTAGACGAGTCGGAGAGACTCTGGTCATCGGTGACGATGTCACTGTGACAGTATTGGGAGTAAGAGGAAACCAGGTTCGCCTGGGGGTAAACGCGCCAAAAGAAGTCGCCGTTCACCGCGAAGAGATCTATCAGAGAATACAGTTGGAAAAAGGTGGTGCAGAATCGGCCCCAAGTGAAGATTCTTCTGATAACAGTCTTTGATTTTTGCTTCAATGTGCTATTATGCCGCCGCTGAATTCAGGGCGGCATAGTTGTTTCTGAGGTAGGTTGAAGACGTTGTAAAAGTTTATGGAGAAGTAGCCGAGCGGCTGACAAAATGCGAAGGCATTTTGGACGCCCAGCGGGCAGTCCGCAGGACTAGATCTCAGCCTTTAGGCTGAAATCTATCACAAAATGCGAAGGCATTTTGGACGCCGAAGGCGGGGTGAAACCCTGAGTAGCGTAGCTACGAATCAACACGCGCCCCGGGCGTGACTTGAGATAGAGTTTAAATCTCTAAGTAAAACGGGTGAATGAAAAGTTTATGGAGAAGTGGCCGAGTGGCTGACTAAATGCGAAGGCATTTTGGACGCCGAAGGCGGGGTGAAACCCTGAGTAGCATAGCTACGAATCAACGCGCGCCCCGGGCGTGACTTGAGATAGTGATTAGATCTCTAGGTAAAATGGGTGAATGAAAAGTTTATGGAGAAGTGGCCGAGTGGCTGACTAAATGCGAAGGCATTTTGGACGCCGAAGGCGGGGTGAAACCCTGAGTAGCATAGCTACGAATCAACGCGCGCCCCGGGCGTGACTTGAGATAGTGATTAGATCTCTAGGTAAAATGGGTGAATGAAAAGTTTATGGAGAAGTGGCCGAGTGGCTGAAGGCGCGCCCCTGCTAAGGGTGTATACGTTAATAGCGTATCGAGGGTTCGAATCCCTCCTTCTCCGCCAAAAACAATCCCCCGCATCTCCGATGCGGGGGATTTTTTTTGCCGTCGAACGAAGGGTGAGACCCCTAGCCGGTTCGACTAAACGCGAATGCGTTTTGGACGCCAAAGGCGGTGCGCAGCACTTGCTATCAAGCTTCAGCTTGATAGCAATCAATCCCTCCCATTCAACACACCAAACCATCGCAGATGCGGGGGATTTTTTTTGCCGTCGAACGAAGGGTGAGACCCCTAGCCGGTTCGACTAAACGCGAATGCGTTTTGGACGCCAAAGGCGGTGCGCAGCACTTGATATCAGCCCCTAGGCTGCTATCAATCAATCCCTCAAGTTAAGCACTCCAAACCATCTCAGATAGGGGCGTTGCATTTTTTGAGCCCGTTGTACAGGATGCTGGTTAAAAAAATAAGCGATATGAGGTTGCCATACTTTTTCGGACGATTTAATGGTGGGCATCCGCCTTTTCACATATTTTCATAACGTCCGTCCTATTCCATTGTTATGTACATGCGTTTGGTCAGTATTTTGGCTGTTGCCCTATTGGGGGCACGTCAACCAAGCGCGTATTATAATAAGCGATCTCAGAGTGGGTCGGATATCGTTTCCGATAAGTAACTGTGGCCATATATATTAATGACCACCCGATTCTGCTCAGGGGCGCTCGAATCGAGCGCCAATCTTCAAATTCTCTGAATTCTTCTAGTCGCGAGGATTTCTATCTGGAGCATAGCGACAGCAGGGCGAAAGCCATAAAAAAGGACTTTTATAATATGACAGATTTTTCGATGTTTGATATTTCGCAAAAAAAGGCATTGGTGACAGGCGGTGCCGTTGGCATTGGTCGCGCTTCTGCGATCGCGTTAGCCAAAGGTGGTGCTGACGTAGCTATAGTTGGCTTGAGTGAAGTGGAGGGTCTAAAAACAGTAGCGCTTATCGAGTCAATGGGCGTTAAATCGTTCTTTGTACAATGTGATATAGCCGAAAAAAAGCAGGTGCATGATATGGTGGCTGCGGTAGTTGATCGTTTCGGTTCCTTGGATATTGCGATTAACAATGCCGGTATTGGTCTTCCCGAGGGCCGCAGTGAGAGCCTGGTTAAAGAAGACTGGGATAAAGTTATCTCAATCAATCTCACAGGAACGATGTTATGCGCGCAGCTGCAAGCACAACATATGATAAAGCAACGGACCGGCGGGAAAATTATCAATATAGGATCTGTGTCGTCTTTTATGGCCTCTGGCCACTGTGCCTACAATGCATCAAAAGCGGGTGTGGTGCATTTGACCAGAAGTTTGGCTAGTGAGTGGGGGCGGTTTAATATCAATGTAAACTGTGTGAGTCCAAGCTGGATTATGACCAATCCAATGAGCAGTACTCCGGCGGATGTTCGAGCTAAGATGCGAGGTGTTATTCCGCTAGGGCACCTCCAGCGGACGGACGAGATGCAGGGAGCCATACTCTATCTCGCGTCTAGTGCATCGAATTATGTTACCGGTCAAAACTTGGTAGTAGATGGTGGGAAGACCCTCAATATTTGGCTTGACCCGCTTGAGCGTTCGGAGCCACCGAGAGTCAGCCCTGAAGAGGAAGTCGCTGAAATCAAACAGGATCTTGATGATTGGGGTGTTGCCTACGACAAAGATGGCGTTAGGCTAGATTAGATAGAGAATGTTTTGGGTATTTATTGGAACCCTACTAACTATCATTCATATTGACGCCGAAGGTTACTGTGCCCTGTAATTCACCGATCGCTGTCGGCTTGGTTTGAAGGGCGAGCAGGAACTGTATCTACACAGCGAGAGAATGAAGGCATTGTCTCTAAAAGGCGCCAATACTGGTGGCAAGAGTCGGCTGACAAGGTGCAGGTTTTATTGAGGTAATTTGCCGCTATGCGAAGACGACGTAGGCTTGTGTGCAGGGTTTCCTGAACTCGTTTGAAATGAAGAGCCCGGCTCTATTCTGGGTTGAATCAAAGAGTTGAGAGAGGCTGTAAAATCGTTGAAACGACCCTGTAAATATTTCTGTGTAATTGCCTAGGTTAAATGTAATCCGTTAAGCGGTCTTCGAACTCAATGATAAATCGGTTCAAGGCTGCTTTCCAATTCCTGATCGGCATGGTGCACTTTTTCGAGGCCTGCTGTATGGCCAGATAGACCACCTTCTTTGCGGAGTCATCACTTGGAAATAGCTTTCGCTTTTTCACCGCTTTACGAACAACACTGTTGAGCGATTCAATGGCATTGGTGG
>Ga0209119_1002023_pt1 | contig 19138 bp, 13 predicted proteins | sample COG_03_FD_184747 | JGI IMG/M metagenome (GOLD analysis project Ga0209119, IMG submission 184747) | Pelagic Microbial community sample from North Sea - COGITO 998_met_03 (SPAdes) (version 2) | ecosystem: Environmental > Aquatic > Marine > Neritic zone/Coastal water | place: Helgoland, sampling... | reverse complement strand
CCCACCATATCTCAAGCGTGATTGACGCTTAGTATTGACATTACGGACCGGTAGTTCAGCTGGTTAGAATGCCGGCCTGTCACGCCGGAGGTCGCGGGTTCGAGTCCCGTCCGGTCCGCCATTTGTCGAATGCTAAAATTTATCTCAGCTCTCCAAAAAACTCCAAATGTCCGAGAACCCAAGGGTTCGACAAATTGCGAAAGCAATTTGGACGTTCGGCTGTGCCGAGCGCCCCGAAGGGGTGAAAAAAGCCCAAAGGCTTTTAGAATCATTCCCGTCCGGTCCGCCATTTGTCAAATACTCAAATTTATCACCGCTCTCCGAAAAAATTCCAAATGTCCGAGAACCCAAGGGTTCGGCAAATTGCGAAAGCAATTTGGACGTTCGGCTGCGCCGAGCGCCCCGAAGGGGTGAGAAAAGCCCTAAGGCTTTTGGAATCATTCCCGTCCGGTCCGTCATTTGTCGAATGCTAAAATTTATCTCAGCTCTCCAAAAAACTCCAAATGTCCGAGAACCCAAGGGTTCGGCAAATTGCGAAAGCAATTTGGACGTTCGGCTGCGCCGAGCGCCCCGAAGGGGAGAGAAAAGCCCAAAGGCTTTTAGAATCATTCCCGTCCGGTCCGCCATTTGTCAAATACTCAAATTTATCACCGCTCTCCGAAAAAATTCCAAATGTCCGAGAACCCAAGGGTTCGACAAATTGCGCAAGCAATTTGGACGTTCGGCTGCGCCTTATACCTCTATGTATCCACTTTTTTATTCTCTTCAACTAACCTATTTGTCATTGAATACGTTCAGAAAAGGTCTTTACGGGTCAATCCTTACGCGATAAAGTCAATAGAGATAATAACGACTGGAATTAACGCAAAAATAAAAACAAAAATAGGTGATTGTTATTCAATGATTTATGGTTTTATTTCCGCAGCTTGGCTCTCCTTGCTTGTTTTATTTTGTCCGCCGGTAACGGCGCAAGATGGCAGCGGTGTACCCTCAATGGCTTTTCAGCAGAGCGAGCTATTCAGTCCGCTTTATACTTTTTCAACCAATGAAATCGGTGCGCGGCCTACCTTTGCCGGTATGCATCGAGGTTATCTTATTGTCGCTGGTGGCGGTGTAGGTAATGAACCCCGTGCACTGACATTTTGGGATATCAATAACCCCTCAGCGCCAACGTTATTCAGCTCTACTCCCGATCCGCAAATGTTTAAAACTCATGCCATGGGCTTTTCAAATAATCTTATGACTGCGCGTTCTGAGGGCGGGGTGCTTTATGATATTAGCGACCCTGCAAACCCTCAGCGTCGTGGCACTATGGGTGGAGCGGCCAGTAGTTTATGGACTTATTACGCAGCACCTTATATTTATAAGGGCGGCGAAGGCTACGGAGATGCGTCTGGTTGGGTAAGTATTCTTGATGCCTCTGATCCCGATAATATAATTGTTGCTAGCGAAATTAATATGCCTGCGCTGGTGGGTTTTAGGTGCGGCTCTACTCATGTGTTAGGTAACTTGCTGGTTGTCTCTGCTAGCCAAACGAATGGTGTGGTTACCTTTGATATTAGTGATCCATTTAACCCTGTACTACTTGACGTATTGCGCGTTCCTGGTGATTCTACTTACACCTCGCTTCTTAATGGTAACCGTCTTTATAGTGGTGGCCAAGAGGGCGGTCTGCACGTTTATGATTTAACGGATCCCTCTAATATAGAGCATGTTGGTAGTGTTCAGCCTGGCGGTAGCCCACGCTATCCCATGCTTCAAGATGAATTTATTCATTTGGGTAATCTTGGTAACGACAGTTATCAAAAGCTCGATATCGACAGACTTAAGGTTGTGGCCAGTGCGCCGCTTCCGGGTGGCTTTAATTCAGATCCGGAAATCGCACTGCCCATGGGTAATCTGGTCTTTATTGGCAACAGCGTATTAGATATCGCATTACCCGGTGGCTATCTGTTGGCACATGATACGGATCCTGACACTCGAGGTATGGTCGTTAGTGCGGTGCGTCCTATAGACGGCGAAACTAATGTTGCTACTTCATCAATGATTGGTATCTCGCTGACCGACCAGATAGATCCGCGTACCGTCGATAATACGCATTTTATTATTCGTCCCTTGGGTGGTGCTCCGCTATCGGGCACTTATACAACTCAAACGGGTACCATCAACTTTGCTCCCGATCAGCCGTTAGCTACGGGCACTACTTACGAAGTTACCATTGTAAAAAATGGCGTGCTTGATGTTGCTGGCAATGGCGTAATGGTTGAGTCGGTTACGCGCTTTTCTACGAGTAGTAGTGTGGTGGGTGACGTTCTGCAAGAGCCCAGTAGTTTGTTCGCTGAGGTCGAGTTTGGCACCCGTGTTAATTTAAGCTGGACGAATAATAGCGCCGCTGCGAGCACATTCCTGATTGAGAGAAAAACAGAAGTAGGGCCGTTTTTACCGTTAATACAAGTAGCTGCGAATGCCACCACTTACACTGATCTCACGACAATCCCCTCCACCAATTATACCTACCGCGTGCGAGCCCAAGGTAATGGTAATTCCATTTTTTCTAACCAAGTCTCCGTTGTAACATCGAGCTTCTTAGCCAACAGTGGACTCATTACCCATTGGCGTTTTGATGCTAATACTGTTGATATGTCTGGCAATGAAAAGGTTGCCGTTTTACAAGGTGATGCAAGCTACTCTATAGACGCAGCTGTTGGAAGTCATTCGGTTCAGCTAGAAGGTAGCAATAATTGGATTAGTACCGATGCTTTTGATCTAGGTTCAAGTTTTTCTCTTTCTCTGTGGGCAAAGGTTAATTCGGCGCATAGTAATATCCAAACATTGGTGGCTAATACTTCTGGTGGCGCGCCGGCTGAAGGTTTTCGATTTTTTATTAACGAATACCAAACGACTAACGGCAGCATTCGTTTTGAAACACAAAAAGACCTTGCTGGTGACGTAGCGTTTTCACCCATCGGTACCTTTGCTTTTGATCAATGGAATCATCTGGCTGTCGTTGTTGATGGTCTCAATGGCATAGCGCGACTCTATTATAACGGCGAAGATGTGACCGTTAACTCTACAATACTTAATGATTTTAATAGTGTTGGGTCACTTGAGCTGGGTCGAATGCTCAGTAATTTTGAGCTGAGCGGCGGTATTGATGATGTACGCATCTATAATAATTTACTCACTCCGTTTGATGTATCGATACTGGCTGATCCTTCACTGCCTCTTACACCGGAATCGCTAAGTGCTACGGCACCTTCGTCTAGCGCAATCAATCTTACTTGGCAGGATCAAAGTAGTAATGAGGCGGAATTTACCGTTGAGCGTAAAGTAGGTGGGACAGCTGCTGGGAGTGCCTATGTGCAAGTTGCTAGCACTGGTGCCAATGCAACTTCGTACCAAGACAGTGGCCTTGATGCGGCGACCACCTATAGCTATCGAATTCGCAGCGTTAATCATAATGGCGTTTCTACTTATAGCAATGAGGCTTCTAGTACCACTTCTTTGGGTACGAGCGCTCCCGGACTCATGGCGCATTGGATGTTTGATAACAATGCGACTGATTCAACCGTCAACACTAACGACGGCACGCTGTCTGGTGGTGCAACCTTTTCTAGTGACAGTGTTATTGGCAGTCATTCACTCGCTTTAGATGGTTTTAATGACAAACTCAATGTTGGTCATATGGAGCTCTCTGAGCGCTTCACGATAGCAGCTTGGGTCAAAATTGACGCTGACAATTTTAATATTCAAACCGTGGCTGCGAATGCTCCCGGTGGTTTTTTCCCTGACGGCTTTCGTTTTTTTATTAACGCCTTCGACACGGCTGATGGCAGCATTATTTTTGAGACGGGTAATGATGATCAGGGTGATGTGGCAGTATCGCTACCAGGAACGTTTGCTTTTGATCAATGGAATCATGTCGCCGCCGTCGTCGACCGTCCGTCAGGCATCGCACGAATATTTTATAACGGTAATGATGTCACCACGGACTTTACTATGGTGAGTGATTTCAATATCAGCGCTCCTGTTCATTTAGGAGAGATGAGCGGTTCAGGGCATTGGCTTGATGGTCATCTTGATGACGTTCGGATTTATGCGCGAGCGCTCAACGCGGCTGAGGTCGCTGGTCTGGCTGCACCCGGTTCGGGAGGGCCATTATCTGTTCAGCTTTCGCCAGCGTTACCTGTACTGGCAGCAGCGCCATTAAGTATGGATGTTAGTTTTATTTCTGGGGGCGAGGGTGTGCTCGAGTACTCTTGGAATTTCAATGATGGTAGTTCAGCAACGCCATTCCTCACTTCATCCGCAGTTGAGCATGTGTTTACTGAGCCCGGCCATTACACGGTGCAGCTTGTTGTGCGCGATCAACAAGGCCAGCAGGTGAGTAAAAATTATTTGCAAACGGTTCACTTGCCCGTCACTACAGCAAGGCCGATGAATTCAAGCACTATTGTTTATGATTCGACTCTCGATAGAGTGTGGAATGTTAATCCTGATAACGACAGCGTAACGGTCATCGACGCCTCGACATTCGCCAAAATCGGCGAGTACAGTGTTGGTGATAATCCGCGGACCTTGACCATTGGAATGGATGGATCGATTTGGGTTGCGAATCAGGATGATGCCAGTATTAGCGTGCTCAATGCGATTGACGGCAGTTTAATACAGACTATTACACTCGCGCGTGGCAGTGCGCCTTACGGTATTGTGCGTGCACCTCAAAGTGCATTTAATAGCGCATTGATTTACGTAACGCTTGAGGCTACCGGAGAGCTTATCGAAATCTCTTCGTCAACAGGACAATTGTTACGTACCCTGAATGTTGGTCCTTCACCGCGTGGAATTGCAGTAACCGCAAATGGTCAGCGTATTTTAGTTACGCGGTTTATTTCGCCAAGTTCAATAGGAGAAGTGACAGACGTTAATGCGACAGCATTTAGTGTTAGTACGGTTATTCCCTTAGCGAAAGATCCTGGGCCAGATACGCCGAGCAGTGGGCGAGGTGTGCCAAATTATATTAGTTCTATTTCAATATCGCCTGATGGTATGCGTGCATGGGTACCTTCTAAAAAAGACAATACCGAGCGTGGGATATTCTTAGAGCAGGAGCCTCTCACTTTCGAAAGTACCGTACGCACTATTGCATCAAAAATTGATTTGTCTGCGAATGTTGAACAGCTTGACGAGCGAATTGATTTTGATAACAGCAGTATGGCTTCAGCAGTCGCTTTTTCACCACGGGGAGATTGGGCGTTTGTGGCATTAACAGGGAATAATCAAATTGATGTACGTGATGCTTACAGTGGTTCATCTGTGTCAGGCTTTAATACTGGGCTAGCACCACAAGGGTTAGTATTGTCACCTGACGGATCACGTTTGTTTGTGCATAATTTTATGCAGCGTTCAGTTTCGACATTTGACGTTTCCGAACTGTCTTTGGGAACCGGTGTGAATGTTTCACCATTATCGACTATAACGACGGTGGCTAGCGAAGTGCTTGTCCCATCTGTATTGAAGGGTAAGCAAATTTTTTATAATGCTGCTGATACGCGTATGAGTCTTAACGGCTACATCAGTTGTGCGAGCTGCCACCTTGAGGGCGGGCAAGATGGCCGCATATGGGATTTCACAGACCGAGGTCTGGGATTACGAAACACCATTGACCTACGCGGTCGTGCGGGCCTTGGGCATGGTCATTTACACTGGACTGCTAACTTTGATGAGATTCAAGATTTTGAAAATGAAGCGCGTTCCGTGTTTGGCGGAACGGGCTTTTTAAGTGATGCGCAATTCGCTCAAACTGCCGATCCTCTGGGTTTACCTAAGGCTGGTTTGAGTGCCGATTTAGATGCCTTAGCGGCTTACACATCTTCACTAAACACCTTACCTAATAGCCCTTATCGTGAGGCCGATGGTTCATTAACAGCAACGGCTGAAGCAGGACGCACAATATTTAATGACAGGGGTTGCTCAAGCTGTCATGAGGGCGCGCGCTTTATTGATAACGTGCGCCACGACATAGGCACTGTTGAGCTTTCTTCCGGAACTGCAAACGGTCAGCTGCTTCAAGGCGAAGGGTTTGATACTCCCACACTCAAAGGTATTTGGTCTACTGCTCCCTACTTGCATAATGGTCAAGCGACCACGCTTGAAGAGGTACTGCTTATTCCAGGGCATGGCACAGCCAGCTTACTGAATCATACTGAGCGCACATTGCTTATTGATTACCTTTTGCAAATTGATAATTCTGGCGAGTCTTCGTCTTCAATATGTGTTGTTGGTCAGTCAATCGATGATAACGATTGTGATGGCTTATTAAATAATATTGAAACGGGCACGGGTGTCTTTTTGAGTAGCAGTGATACAGGTACGGATCCTAATAATAGCGACACCGATGCCGATGGACTGTTAGATGGCGTTGAAACGAATACCGGTATTTATATTGATGCTAGCGATACCGGAACCGACCCTAATAATAGCGATAGCGATGGAGACAACTTATTAGATGGTGTTGAAACCAATACAGAGATATATGTGGATGCTAGTAATACGGGTACCAGTCCTCATGATATCGATAGCGATGCTGATGGTCTTGATGATGGCGCCGAAGTGGCCAATGGGACTGATCCTACAAAAGTAGAAGCTATGTTAGTACCAGTGCCGGTATTAAGTGTATCGATATTAGCTATGATTTTATTGGCGATTAACGCTTCGGTGAGGCGTCGAAGGTGGCAATGAATAGACAATGAATAGACAATGAATAAAAGTTTCGGCTAATTTATTCCTGTCCACTGAATTAGAAGCTTCCATAACGCAACTTTCAATTCGATACTCAGTCACATGAACTTCATATTATTCTAAACCAGGCGTTTATTTATGATTGAAGTTGTTTCCTCAAAAAACCTTAAAGAAATTTTACCCTTAATCCGAAGTTACCAAGCGTTTTATAACGTTGCCAATATAAACGACAGTAATAATCATGAGTTCTTTTCTCAATTTGGAGAGGGCTCCGATACAGGCTGTCTCTTCGGTTATCGAGTAGGTCAGAAGATGGTGGCTTTTGCGACGGTCTATTTCAGTTTTTCTTCAACCATTGCGTCAAAAGTAGCGGTAATGAATGATCTTTATATTGACCCGGATTATCGTCGACAAGGCATTGCTAAAACGTTGATTTTACATTGCGAGCAATATGGTCGCAGTAAAGGAGCGGCACGCTTACAGTGGGTAACGGCGGCTGACAATCTACCAGCCCAATCGCTTTATTTGAGTATGGGGGCAAAGCAAAGTAGTTGGGAGCACTATGCGCTATAGCGTTATTAATTATTTCAAAGATCAGAGATGACTACTGGATTAGGTGTCGTAACCGTTCGCTAAAGAGGTAATAGCGCCCTCAGCTAATTGGGATGAGTACCATGTGATCCGGCATCAAGCTTCCCCGATCAGAATTAAACTCTCCGCACTATGTTGCATTTAGTTATTAGTAGCTAAAGAAAGCCCTCTCTGTGAGTCTAAAAAAATCATTTATTATTGATTTTTTTGGATTCCTAATGATTTTTTTTAGTTACTATCATCGTACTATTATAAAAATTTTTACATTTCAGATCTTATTCTAAAAAGTTAAAGATATTATTTTTTTATAAAAATAATAATTAAATTAGACAGTTAGATTTTTAAATATCTATATGACTTTATTTAGGTTGCCTTTTTCAGAGTTGACAACTTTTGATAACGCTAGATAATCCTCGTGAATATTTTCCACTACCAAGGTAAGGCGTAGTGTTTCACAATTACAATTATTTTTTTATATTATTACAGGCGAGTGGTAAGCTTTAGTTATTCAGTGTGAAAATATTCAAGGAAGTCACATCATCCATCTACATAAAGGAGCTTTAAATAATGCAAGTGAAATCTGATTCGATTGTTTTTGATAGACTTATTGATATAAGCGCTAATGCAGGCCAAATGCTTGGTGAAGATTCAGCTATAGAAATCCATTTTCCTGCGGGACATATACTGAGACAAGCGAATGCGGCAGCGGACTCTCCTGATGTTAGCTTAGAAGATATTGCTGATCGAGCAACCAATTCTGGTGCTCGTTTAAAAAAACTATTCTATAAAGTTTAAATTTTAGCTCTTTATTTAACAAATCTGTTTTTACGGATGATTTCTGCTTGCTGGAGGGAATGTGAAACCTTTTTATAACTCTACATTTAAAGAAGATATGATTGCTACTTGCGCATTTATAGATGAATTTTTAGGTGCTTTAGGTCTTGAATCTGCAGATATAGACCTCAATAAAATTGCATCAATTTTAAAGGGTATGCGGCACGACTTCCCATGTAATGGTGGTGTGGAGAATGCGAGTATGTTCAAGAGAGTGGCTAATTTCATGAGCTATTTTTGCGCTGAAACGCCAATAGTTACATCAATGCCGGCTGGTTATGGTGATCTTTCTAATTATAAATTAAACCCTATTGTGGCTGTTGCTATAGGCTTTAATTCTTTAGTTGGCTCGACTATTTATAAAGGAGAGGGGCCATGCATAATAAAATCTTTGCGTATAAGTACTCATTCATATTTCGATTTTTTAGATCTGTTGGGTTCTGGCCTCTCTCCACATTCTCATATACATTGGGTTTCTCTATTTTTAGAGCAGTTAGTATATAAGTCGAATGAAGGGATTGAATACAGTGATTTTGTTTATGATGATAAATATTGGTCTGACGTTTCTTTAAGCAGGGCCTAACTATTGCTGGGTAAAATTAATTATTCTATAAATAGCACTCAGTTTCTTACTTACCCTAATTACTCTTCACTCTTCACTCTTACCCGACTCAAAGCTCTCAGCATGCAAATAAAGCCGATCAATTAATTCGCTAAATTGCTGTTGCTCGGCTTTGTTAAAGCAATTAAGTAAGCGCTTTTCATATTCATACGATAACGGTACTAACTCATCGTAAACTGATAACCCGGTTTTTGTTAGCTCTAACATTGATCGACGCTTATCATCTTGATCAAACTTTCGTTTAATTAATTTTCGCTGTAATAATTTATTTAACGCGCGACTCAAAATCGATTTCTCAATTTGCGTTTTGCTAGACACTTCATCTGCCGATGTCCCGGGGTATTCACCCAATACCGCCATAATCCGCCATTCTGTAATCGAGAGCGCAAACTTATGCTTATACGTTTCAGCAATAAGGCTGCTCACTTTATTCGACAAAATTGACAGCCGATAGGGCAGGTAGCGTTCTAGCGTAATAATCGATTGATTTTCAATTGTAAATTTTTTCATGTGACTCTGCATAATTATTGACATTAGTTGCAATGCCAACCAATAATAGTTGTTATTGCAACTAATACGGTTGGTATTACAACTAATTGTAGTCCATATCCCATTACATTACAGCGATTACTGATTTCTTATGCGCTTTTACTTTAAAGCCGCTTTATGCGCTAGTAAGAGAGCATTCCAGTATGACGCAGGAGTAGAGCATGACTGAAAGCGTAAACACTAGCCAGAATTTAAACGAGAGCCTGAGCGAGAATCAGAACCAAAGCCTGAATAACCCAATGGGTTTAGATGGTTTTGAGTTTGTCGAATTTGCTGCGCCAGAGCGAGGTGTACTAGAGCCCGTATTTGAAACCATGGGTTTTAGTCATGTGGCTACTCACCGCTCTAAAGCCGTTGTGCTTTATCGCCAAGGTGATATCAATTTTATTATTAATTATGAACCCAAAAGTTACGCCTGGTATTTTGCGCAAGAACACGGTGCTTCGGCATGCGGTATGGCTTTTCGCGTTAAGGATGCGCAGGCAGCCTATCAGCGCGCCATTGAAATGGGCGCGCAGCCCGTCGATATTCCTGTCGGCCCCATGGAATTACGCTTGCCGGCCATTAAAGGTATTGGCGGTGCGCCGCTGTATTTAATTGATCGCTATAGCCCCGGCACTTCTATTTACGATATTGATTTTGTTTTTAATGAGGGCGTAGACAAAAATCCTATTGGCTGTGGTTTTAAAGTGATTGATCATTTAACTCATAATGTTTATCGCGGACGCATGGATTACTGGGCCAGTTTTTATGAGCGTATTTTCAATTTTCGTGAAATCCGTTACTTCGATATTAAAGGTGAATACACCGGCTTACTGTCGCGCGCTATGTCTGCGCCCGATGGAAAAATTCGTATTCCACTCAATGAAGAAGCCACCCAAGGCGGGCAAATTGAAGAGTTTCTGCAAGCCTATAACGGTGAGGGCATTCAACATATCGCCTTTGATTGTGATGATTTACCGGCTTGCTGGGACCGACTAAAAGCAAGAGGGGTACCGTTTATGACGGCACCGCCCGAGACTTACTACGAGATGCTCGATCAGCGTTTACCGAATCATGGCGAGCCTATTGATGCGCTTAAGTGTCGAGGTATTTTGTTAGATGGTTCCACCGAGGACGGCGACAACCGTTTGCTACTGCAAATTTTCTCCGAGACATTAGTAGGCCCCGTGTTTTTTGAATTTATTCAACGTAAACGTGACGAAGGCTTTGGTGAAGGCAACTTTAAAGCCTTATTCGAATCTATAGAGCGCGATCAGTTAAGTCGCGGTGTACTCGGTAACCAGGAGGCAAACTAAAAATGAATATTCAGCGCATTCATCACGTGGCTTATCGCTGCATTAACGCTAAAGAAACCGTGGCGTTTTATCAGCAGATGCTCGGCATGGATTTTAAGCTGGCTATTGCCGAAGACAAAGTGCCCTCAACGCAAGCGCCCGATCCTTATATGCATGTTTTTTTAGATGCCGGTAATGGCAATGTGCTGGCATTTTTTGAATTGCCGAATTCACCCGTTATGAGCCGCGATGCCAATACGCCCGAATGGGTGCAACATATAGCGTTTGAGCTTGAAAACCTTGAAGCGTTAATGTCGGCTAAGGCGACATTGCAAGCAGCAGGTATTGAAGTGCTGGGTCCAGTTAACCACACTATTTTTAAGTCCATTTACTTTTTTGATCCTAACGGCCACCGCTTAGAGTTGGCCGCTAATACCGCCAAACCAGGCATGTTAGATGAGCTGCATCGCGTCGCACCCGATATGTTAGACGAGTGGGATAGAACCAAAAAAGCCCCTAAGCATGCTAACTGGTTACACGAATAACGCCTAGCGGCCGCATTTTTTTGCATATTCATTAACGGAAAACATTATGAAACTCGCTTCTTTAAAACACCGCCGCGATGGCCAATTGATTGTCGTCAATCAAGCGCTTAGCCATTATGCCGATGCCAGCCATATTGCACCCACACTGCAGGCCGCGTTAGATAATTGGCTAATCTGCCAGCCGCTTTTAGCATCCCTTTACCAGCAACTTGAAGCAGGTGAGATGAAAGGGAAAACATTTAACTCATCGCATTGTGCCTCACCATTACCCCGTGCTTACCAATGGATAGATGGCAGTGCTTATGTCAATCATGTTGAGTTGGTACGTAAGGCCCGCAATGCCGAAATGCCCAACAGCTTTTGGGTAGATCCTCTTATGTATCAAGGCGGCTCTGATGCTTTTCTTGGGCCCTGTGATGCTATTCAAATAGCGGATGAGCAGTGGGGTATCGATTTTGAAGCCGAGATAGCCGTTATTGTTGACGATGTACCTATGGGAGTGTCCGAGCAGGATGCCGCCAAGCATATTCAGTTACTGATGTTAGTGAATGATGTATCGCTGCGTAACTTGATTCCTGCCGAGCTGGCTAAAGGCTTTGGTTTTTTCCAATCCAAACCGTCTAGCGCATTTTCGCCGGTGGCTGTTACGCCCGCCATGTTGGGTGATCAATGGCGCGATGGCAAAGTACATTTACCGCTTAAAGTCACGCTTAATAATGAAGTAGTTGGTGAGCCTAATGCGGGTGCGGATATGACCTTTAACTTCTCACAGCTAATTGCACATGCAGCTTTATCGCGTCCTCTTTGTGCAGGCACCATTATTGGTTCTGGCACCGTATCCAACCTTGATCGGTCAAATGGGTCATGTTGCCTTGCAGAAGTACGCATGCTCGAAACCATTAGTAACGGCAAAGCCGATACCGAATTTATGCGCTTTGGTGACCATGTTGAAATAGAAATGTTTGATACTCAAGGAGAATCAATTTTTGGAAAAATCGATCAGCATATTGAACCCTACAATGCTTAATAATGACCCTACAGTGGCCGATGATGACCCTAAAGTGGCTGATGATGATCCTATTTTTCGTTTGCTCATGGAATATCGTCAAGATCCCCGTGACGATAAAGTCGATTTAGGCATTGGTGTTTACCGTGATGATAATAATCAATCACCGGTATTTGCAGCGGTTAAAGCCGCTGAGCAATGGCGTGTCGATACCGAAACGGAAAAAGCCTATATCGGCCCCTTGGGTGATTTAGACTTTTGCGAGGCAATTACCTCTCTCGCATTAGGGGAATCATTAGCGGCGGATTTATCGAGTCGCATTGCCTATGCTCAAACGCCAGGCGGCGTAGGTGCGCTTCGCTTAGCGTTTGAATTACTGCATAACCAGAATCCAGATGGCGCGTTATGGTTAAGTGATACCACCTGGCAAGTGCATCAACCCATTGCCGAAGCCGTGGGGCTTAATATAAAAACCTATGCCTATTATGGCGATCAAGGTTTTTCAAAAAATATATCAAAAGACATATCAAAAGATATTACTCAAGTCGGCCGTCTGCCTATTGAGCAAACACTCAATAACTTAAGAGAAGCCGCAGAGGGTGATGCGATTTTATTGCAAGCCAGTTGTCATAACCCAACAGGCTTAGATTTTTCGCCATTAGAATGGGATTTACTCGCACAACTGTGTGTCGATAAACAGTTAATCCCTATTATTGATATGGCTTATCACGGTTTAGGCAGGGGTTTAGACGCTGAGCGCTTCGGCTTGCAGCTTTTTGCGCAGCGAGTACCACAGTTATTGCTCTGTTATACCTGCTCAAAAAACTTTGGCTTATACCGCGATCGCGTCGGTATGTTATTAGTGTTAGCTGATAATGCTCATCAACAAAGCCATGCCGAAAAACAGCTAATGCAGTTAGCCACACGGCATTACTTTACGCCACCGGCACATGGCGCCAGTTTAGTAAGAAAAATACTGCAAGATAAATCATTAAAAGCGCGTTGGTTAGCTGAGCTAGAGCAAATGCGTTTGCGCTTAATTACAGTTCGGCAAGCCATGGTTAATGGTTTATCTAGCAGTGAAGGTGCAGCACTTAGAGATTGGCGTTTTTTAACGGATGGCGGTGGCATGTTTGCACTGTTCCCATTAACCGCCGAAGAAATTAAAACGCTCAAACAAGAAGAGGGTATTTACCTAGTTGATAATGGTCGGGTTAATTTGTCAGGCTTAAATGCCGACAATATTCCATCAGCGTTAGCGGCCATTATTAAAGTGATTGATCAGAGCTTAATAAATCAATTAAATAATAGCGGTGAACAATATGTCAGTTAATAAGCCGGTTAGAGACGCTGTTAAAGGCGCGAATAAAAAGACGGATAAAAAGGCGTATAAAAATCCCGGCGCAATGGAAATGTGCTTGCATAATTATCATCGTTCATCAGCCGCATATCGCGTACGCATTGCCTTAGCGTTAAAGAATATTCATAGCGATACCATCACCGTTAATCTATTGGAAGGCCAGCAGCAATCACCTGAATATCTGGCTATTAATCCGCAGGGTTTGGTGCCGGCACTTTGTATTGAAAATAATGTCTTAACTCAATCGCTGGCCATTATTGAATACCTTGATGAGCGTCATCCTTCACCGGCGTTATTGCCAGAAAACTTACTCGCTAAAGCGCAGGTGCGCGCCATGGCACAGCAAATTGCCATAGATATTCATCCGCTCAATAATTTGCGGGTATTGAATTATCTTAAAGAGAATTTTAATTGCAGCGACAGTGAAAAAACGCAATGGATAAGCCATTGGATAGCGCAAGGTTTTACCGCATTAGAACAGACACTGACAGCGCAACATAAACATACGGATCAAACGCCTAGTCAATATTGCTTTGGGTCTCAACCAAGCCTTGCCGATATTTGTCTTATTCCGCAAGTCTATAACGCAAAACGATTTGGTGTTGCTATGCAGGCTTATCCTAATATCAATGCCATTGTTGATCACTGCAATAGCTTGCCCGCCTTTATTACGGCGGCGCCCGATCAATAAAAAGACGGTCAATAACTTATGCCTGTAAGCACGCGAGCAGAACATTAACGAGTAAAGCTTAAATGACTAAAAATATAAAAAAAGCAATAACCACTAGCGGTTGGTCTCCCGACAGCTGGCGCGCGCATACCGCTTTACAACAGCCCATATATAACGATACAGCTGAGGTGGGCAGTGTAGAGTCACAATTACAGGCATTGCCGGCATTAGTTTCTATGGCAGAAATAGAGCAATTAAAAGTTAAGCTAGCGGCCGCTTGTAATGGCGAGGCGTTTTTATTACAAGGCGGTGACTGCGCCGAAACCTTTGCCGATTTCTCCACGTCCAGCATTCAAGATTTATTTAAAGTCCTTATGCAAATGGCTGTAGTGCTGACTTATGCGGGTCGTGTACCGGTTATCAAAGTAGGGCGCATTGCCGGTCAGTTTGCCAAACCGCGCAGCACAGACCATGAAGTCCGTGACGGTATTTCCTTACCCTCATTTCGTGGCGATATTATTAATGGTATTGAGTTCTCCGCAGCCGCGCGTCAGGCCGATCCTCAGCGAATGTTGCAGGCCTATCATCAATCCATGGCGACCGTGAACTTATTACGCTCATTCACGCTAGATGGTCTAGCCGATTTACATCAAGTGAATGCATGGAACTTGGATTTTGTGCGCGCCAATCCAGCTTGCGAACGTTACAAGCAATTAGCCGATCAAATATGTGATGCTTTGGCGTTTATGGAAGTCTGCGGGGTGAGCAGTGAAACCACGCCGGCCCTAAGGCAGACAGAAGTCTTTACCTCTCATGAAGCGCTCTTGTTGAACTACGAGCAAAGTCTTTTGCAGCAGGTGAATAGTCGTGCAAATTCCGAAGCAGTTACTGATGCTTATTATGCAATGTCTGGCCATATGTTATGGGTAGGCGAGCGCACCCGTCAGCTTAATGGCGCGCATATTGAATTTTTACGTGGCGTGCAAAATCCCTTAGGCATAAAAATTAGCAGTGCCATTAAACCTGCTGAGCTAAGCGCATTAATCCATCGTTTAAACCCAAGCAATATTGCAGGGCGTGTAACTTTAATTAGTCGCATGGGTGCAGACAATACCGCGCTTTATTTACCTGCCTTAGCACAGCGTGTTGCCGATGAAGGCCATAAAGTCGTTTGGTCATGTGACCCAATGCATGGCAATACCATTAAAACAGCCAACGGCATGAAAACACGTTCCTTCGATAGCATTATGCGAGAGATAGAGCAGTTTTTTGCCGTGCTACCAGTTTACGGACAATACCCAGGTGGCCTGCATCTTGAAATGACAGGCGCGCATGTTACCGAATGCGTGGGTGGTGCTTATCATATTTCCGAAACGGATTTAGCCAGTTGTTACAAAACGCAATGTGACCCTCGGCTAAATGCGCAGCAAGTATTAGAGCTCTCTTTTAGAGTGGCAGAATTAATTCGGGGTGATACAGCGCGTACTTAGTTTTTTAAATTTTAAAATAGTTTTTTTTAAAGCGGCAATTTAAACGGTAATTTAAACGGCAGTTAAATCGACAACCAAAACGACAGCGGTAAATTTATGAATCAACAAGCCATTATTAATAGCTTGCCCTCGCATCTACAGCCCTTTGCAGCGTTACAGCATTACCAGCGGTATAGCGCGCGGGATCATGCCGTTTGGCGTTTTCTACTATATCAATTACGACAGAACTTAGCGCAAACAGCGCATGCGGTATATTTAGATGGTTTAATTCGAACGGGTATTTCTCTTGAGGCGATTCCACGCATTGAAGATATAAATAGCTGTTTAGAAAAGCTAGGCTGGCATGCCGTAGTGGTTGATGGTTTTTTACCCCCGGCTATATTTATGGCGTTTCAAGCGCATAAGGTACTGCCCATTGCTGTCGATATGCGCAGCATAGATCATATGTTGTATACGCCAGCACCCGATATTGTTCATGAGTCGGCAGGTCATCTTCCGTTTATTGTTGATGTTGATTACGCCGAATTTTTACAGCGCTTTGGTGAGTTAGGTATGCATGCGCTTGCAAACAAAGACGATATTGCTGTTTATGAAGCGGTGCGGCGGTTATCGATTATTAAAGAGGCGGTTGATACCAGCGAGCAGGAAATTGTCGACGCTGAACAAGCGTTAGAAAAAGCGATTGCCGCCAATGACAATGTCTCTGAAGCGGCCTTATTAGCACGGCTGCATTGGTGGACAGTCGAATATGGCTTAGTCGGCGAGGTTAATGACTATAAAATATTTGGTGCAGGTTTATTATCATCGCTAGGCGAAAGTGTGAGCTGTCTAAATGATGGCAAAGTCAATAAGCTGCCCTTAACCGTAGAAGCCATAGCAACGTCCTATGATATTACGCATCAGCAGCCACAATTATTTGTCACTAAAAACTGTCGCCATTTAACCCAAGTGTTAGAAGAGTTTGGTCGGCAAATGTGTGTTAATCGCGGCGGTCCTGCCAGTTTGCATCAGGCCGTTAAAGCGCAAACTGTCAATACCGCTGTGAGTAATAGTGGCTTAGCTATTTCGGGTTGTTTTAGTCATATGATCACCGATGCAGTGGGTAACATAATCTATATTAAAACCACGGGAGCTACCCAGCTTGCCTATAAGCACAAACAACTGTCGGGTCATGGCATTGAGTATCATGCGCAGGGTTTTGGCTCGCCAGTAGGGCGCTTACAGTCGCTGGAGCGCTGCCTTTCTAGTTACACCATTGATGAGCTGAAGCAACAAGGTATTGCCGAAGGCTTGCCGGTTGAGTTGACCTTTTTGTCGGGTATTCGTGTTGTCGGTGAACTAACCGATATTGTTAGGCGAGAGCAAAAAAACATTCTAATGCGTTTTGAACAATGCACAGTTACCGCATTAAATGGTGATATTTTATTTCAGCCGGAATGGGGTGTTTACGATATGGCTGTGGGTGATGCTATTGATTCAGTTTACGGTGGCGTAGCGGATCCACAGCATTATTCCTTATATGCAGCGCCATCGGAGCAAAGCACTCAAATGCCTAGCTACGATGATAAAACACTTCATATTTTTTCGTTATACCAGCAGGTGCGTGATCTTCGAGAAGCGTTATTAACTGATGCAAAAGATCAAGTTGATGAAGCCTCGCTATTAAAATTGTTAACGGAGATTAGCGAAGCAGCCAATGATGAATGGTTGCTGTTATTTGAAGCGGTGGAGCTGGTTGATAGTTTAAATAAAAGCGATGAGTTTTTATCACTTCGTGAAATCTTATCAAGTGCATTAGCTATTAAAGGTGAGTGTGCCAATCAAGAAAATCGCTGTCTCATTAATTATGCGATTTCACGTTTATCGATTTCATAAACGCCTTAAGAAAAAAGATATTCAGTGAGTTTTTATACGGTTACTAAAATGAACGCTAAGGCAGAATTTTTGTCGTGAGTAGTATCTGATTAGTAACTAAAAAACAGCAAAGATAAAAAGCGAACCTAATTGCTGAGTCTATGTCTATAACGGACGTCTATTAATTATCATGCCTGATATTGATATTGCCAATGGTCGAACGTTCAACTCTGAGCTATCTGTTGGAGCCTTTGATATGGCCCTAGCAAGCAGAGCCTCTAAATTATATAGCCTCTAAGTTATGCAGCCTCTGACATTTAGCGTATCTGGCTTATATAGCCCCATCAATTTTTACTGCAACCCAAACATTTATTATTTTATAGGATCCATTATGTCTCTGTCTGACCACACTGCAGCAATTATCCCTAGTAAAGATAGCACTTTTAGTAGCGATAGCAACGATAGCACCTCAACATTGAATGATGCTCAATTAAAGCTGCATGCCGATAAAATTCACCAGCTGGAGAATAGTTTGGCGTCTCCCTTACAATTTAAAGGTCAATCAACAGTTGCTCATAATCTGCTTGATCGTATGAAATCTTATAACGTACCCGCCGTATCCATGGCCTTAATTGATAACGGTGAAATTGCATGGGTGAAAAGTTGGGGGGTTAAAGATGCTGATACTTTGGCACCAGTCACACCCAATACTTTATTTCAGGCTGCTTCAATTTCTAAGCCAGTATCTGCGTTGGCCGCTTTACGCATGGTTGAATCAGGGGAGCTATCCCTCGATAAGCCCATTAATAATTACTTAACACGCTGGCAGTTACCCGAAAATGAATTCACCCAACAAGTGCCTGTAACATTAACTCACCTGCTTAGTCATACCGGCGGTCTTACCGTTCATGGTTTCAGGGGATATGCTCAAACCGATGAGCAACCCACAGCTATACAAGTACTAAACGGTGAAGCCATTGCTAAATCAGATCCAGTGGTAGTGGATACATTGCCAGGTTCACATTTTCGATACTCAGGCGGTGGTTCTACCGTTTTTCAGATAGCGATGGAAGATGTGACTCATAAAAGTTTTACTCAGCTTATGGATGAGTTAGTACTAAAGCCAGCGGGTATGGACAGAAGTACTTTTGCACAGCCATTGCCTGAGTCTTTTCAAACAGATGTTGCCAGCGGTCACCTAGCCGAGGGTAATGTCGTACCAGGAAAGTGGCATAACTATCCAATACAATCGCCTGCCAGTTTATGGACCACACCCACCGATTTAGCAAATTTTGCACTCGCTATAATCAAGGCTTTTCATGCAGAAGAGGGGCAGAGTGCTGCTGGAAATATCTTATCAAAGTCGATGTGCGATTTATGTCTTACCGAGCAAAAAAACGCTTGGGGTTTGGGGCCGCGTTTGTTTATGGACAATGGAAAAACCATTGGCTTTCATCATGGTGGTGCTAATGAAGGCTATCGTTGTGAATTCGTAGCCTTTTTGGATGGCCGCGGCGCAGCCGTTATGACCAACAGTGATGTTGGTGATGCCTTGCTTGGTGAAATTATGGCTGCAGCTGCAGAGGTTTATGATTGGCC
>Ga0209119_1002021_pt1 | contig 19152 bp, 15 predicted proteins | sample COG_03_FD_184747 | JGI IMG/M metagenome (GOLD analysis project Ga0209119, IMG submission 184747) | Pelagic Microbial community sample from North Sea - COGITO 998_met_03 (SPAdes) (version 2) | ecosystem: Environmental > Aquatic > Marine > Neritic zone/Coastal water | place: Helgoland, sampling... | reverse complement strand
AGTAGTGCCTATTACATCTAACTGACTATTCATAGTTGTATTATTAGCAACTTCTAATGTATTATGTAACGAAGTAGTGCCTATTACATCTAACTGACTATTCATAGTTGTGTTATTAGCAACTTCTAATGTATTATGTAATGAAGTAGCATCTATAACATCCAACTGACTATTCATAGTTGTGTTATTAGCAACTTCTAATGTATTATGTAATGAAGTAGTGCCTATTACATCTAACTTAGAATTCATAGTTGTGTTATTAGCAACTTCTAATGTATTATGTAATGAAGTAGTGCCTATTACATCTAACATAGAATTCATAGTTGTATTATTAGCAACTTCTAATGTATTATGTAACGAAGTAGTGCCTATTACATCTAACTGACTATTCATAGTTGTATTATTAGCAACTTCTAATGTATTATGTAATGAAGTAGCATCTATAACATCTAACTGACTATTCATAGTTGTGTTATTCGCAACTTCTAATGTATTATGTAATGAAGTAGCCTCGATTACATCTAAAGTTGAATTAATAGTAACTGAATCTAATACCTCTAAATTACTATGTATTAAACTATCTCCTAATACATCTAACGTTGAATTCATTATTACTGTTTCTGAAACTTCTAAACTACTATCTAATGATGTTGATCCAAGAACATGTAATGAAGAATTCATAGTTGTATTGTTAACAACTTCTAATGTATTATTAATTTTAGCAAAACCATCGACATATAAATTTCCAGAGAATGGAGAATTCTTTTCTATATTAATACCATTTCTTATTGTAATATTTTCTACTATTAAATTATTATCTAAAGACAATGTAAATTGATTATTTAATAGTTTTGAATTAATTTGATTTTGTGTTCCATATATTTTTAAATTTTCATTTAATAAATTAACATTACCTTCTGTATTCTCAGTATCTAACAAATTTAATGTTGTGCTTATAGTACTTGTAGATACATTCGTGATTCGACCATATTTATCTACATTAAATGTAGGAATTTCTGTTTTATTACCAAAACTTCCATAAGAATTTTTATTAATATCTTCTAATTCTAATTCTAAATTCATTATTGAACTATTATTTTCATTACCTTCTATTAAAACACTTCCTTTTACGTTACCATTAACATTTAATTCTCCAACTACACCATCTAAATTACCTATAAATAATGAAGATATTACATTTCCTGGATTTATAATTGTATGTATTGAATCAATATTTCCAACAATAATATCGTCATATACATATATATTTCTTAATGATTCTCCTGTTCCAAGTGTCCAATTATATTCTGTAGTTAAAAGTTCTAATGTCTCTAAAGATTGTAAAGTAGTTATAGCCATATATTTATTTGTATAAATTATTTACAAATAAATATATCATCATTGATTAAATAGTTCTTTAAGTATTATACTATTTCCTGGATAATTCATGATAGCAGGTAAATAATCATCTTCGACAGGATCTTCGTCATATCTTAAATTTTTACCTTTTAGTTTATATGTAATTGTATTATCTGTATTAGCTTTATCTATATAATTAAATATGAAAACATCTTCCATTTCACTTAATATATTAGTGCCCAAATTTGTATCACATATAGTTATATTTGTATTATCATATTCTTTTACAATTTGTAAATTAATCTTACTATCATGAATAAAAGAGCATCTGTAGTTAATTCTAAATAAAATTTCTATATTATTACTAGGATCTACAGGTGTAATTGATAGATTATATGTATCAATATCAAATAAATTATTATCATTTATTAAAATAATATTTCCACATAAATCAGATGTATTTTTATGTACATACTTAATTAGTGTCTTTTGCCCAGATGAACTTATTAATTCTGATAAATTTTTTCCATTTATTATTAGTTTCCCATTCGGATCAAACATGATAGTATTATTATTAATATTAATAGTATTACTTAAAAATAGTTCTTTCCATTTATTACTACTAGAGCCTAAACTTTGTGTGCTATCTTTTGGTAATAGATTATAGTTATTTTTAACATAAATATTATTATTTGTATTATCGACCTCTAGTTCTGAAATTGCATCAAATCTAATACTTTCAATATTTGCTTGACTATCAATACTAAAACTTATATTATTACCTTTAATAAAGCGTAATTTTTCATCTTCATCAATTGTAATAGTTTCTACTCCGCTATTTGTATCTACTAATATATTACTAAATCCACCACTTCCACCTCCACCACTTCCACCTCCACCACTTCCACCTCCACCACTTCCACCTCCTCCACTAACATATTGCCCAACAATTATAATTATAGTTTTATCAACTATATGTAAAAAGTCATATGCTTCTATCGATAAAATTAAAATGTTTGGATTACTATTATTGCGAATTACACTTAATATTTTAGCGTATCCCGAATGATCTGTATTAGTATTTAAATAAATAAATAAATTATTGCCAAAATATTCAGAAAAATTAGTTTCTATAGTAAAGCTTTTTACATCTCCTTTTTGCATTTCAGTATATTGTGAAACATTTTTTATTATTCCAGTTCCTAAAGCTCCAATATCACCTTTTACACCTTTAATACCAGGCATTCCAACAAGTGAAATATTAGTTAAACTTCCTAATATTAAATCATTATATGCTAGTATATTTGCTGAATTATCATTTATATCTATTATTTTAGCATAACCACTACCATTTCCATTTGTATTCAAATAAATATATACATCAGAACCAAAATTATTTAAGTTATTTGATGATATATCTATTATACCTTGATTACCATTATTTATAGTAATAAATGTATTACTTATTGCTGTTACTAATGGACCAGGAGGACCTTGTGGTCCTATTTCACCAATATCCCCTGTAGGACCAATTGGACCTACTAATGTTATTATTGCATCTGAGTATATATCTAAATTATTTAATGCTTGTATTTGTAAAGTTGTTGTAGTTGTACTTCTAGTAGTATCATATATTATATTATTTTTATCATGATTTACTATTTTAGCATATCCAGAACCTGATAAACTTTTACTTTCTAAATTACTTATAAATATATATGCTTGCTCTTCAAATAAATTTAAAAAATTTGATTTTATTATAATTTCTTTAATTTCTCCTTCATTTGTATCTTGATTTATGGTTAAAGTTTTATTAACTGTTTCATAGTATGTTCCTGTTACTAAAGGTCCGGGAACACCAGTATTACCAATTGGTCCAGTTGGACCAGTATCACCAGATAATCCAATCTGTCCTTGTTCTCCGCGTTTGCCTTGTGGACCACGAGGACCAACAATTGCTTCTTTTGTACATGATTTTAATTTATCTGTTTGATATTCTGAAAATGTCGTATATTTTTTATAATTCATATTATTATTATTTATAATTGGTATATAATAATTTTTTTATTCTTATATTTATAATTAAAACTTAATACTTTTTTCTCTCTATCTATAATCATTATAAATTTTTAAAGATTATAAAGATTTGTTAATTTTAATGAAAAAGAAAAATCTGAATTATTTAAGTCTAAAACTCTTCCAAACATATCATACAATACTATTTGTAAATTTTGTATTCTTACTGGACCAAAATATTCTCTTGGCAATGTAATAGTATTTGTTATAATACTATTTCTATACATGACTCTTGCTATTACATCACCAGATATATTTGTATTTTCTAAAAATGTCGAATACATTATTTGCTTGCTATTATTCAAAAAATCTTTTATTGCTAAAAAAAAATATTGTTCATTATCAATACTACAACTAGCTTCACTAATATATTCTGTTTTTGAAATACCTTCTTTTAATTCATTTTCTCCATATAATTCTTGCCTAAATCCTAATATCCATCCTAAAGTTAATTGTATTGGATAAACATAATTTGGTATTTCATTAATAATATTACTACAATAATTCTCGTTAACTATTTCACTATTAAATGAAAATTCTAAATTAAAATTCTCTCCTGAAGTATCATAAAATCTTATTTGTTTAGTATTTGGTATTATTTCAATATTAACATTCGTGCTATTATTTGATAAATCTTCTTGAATTGCTTTAACTAAAGTTTCTTGTGTATATTGACCGCTTGGTATTTGTATTACAACCGGATCATAACCTTCTGGATATTTACTTATTTTAAAATTATTAGAACCTAAATTTGATGATATATTATAAATTGTTTTTGGCAATTCTAAACTTATCAAATTAATTTCGGCAGTACGTTTAATTTCTAATGGCATTTGATACATAAATTTACTACTCATGTCATTTGAAAAATTTGTTATGTTTTTTCCCTTTGTAAAATTTCTAAATAATGAATTAATATTTAAAATAATGCTTGTTGACGTTTTTACTAAAGGATTGAAGTTTCCTCTTTTATAAGCTTGTAAATTTACTGTTATTGGTGTTTTTTCTATATAATTTTGAACCTGTTGACCATCTGTGTATTCATTATCCATATTTGATTGAATAACTGGGGTTGATTGTATTGGTAACAATAATCCATTATCTACGTTTAATAAATTATCAGGATTTTTTTTCTCCATTTTTTCATTTGGCAATAATGCTTTATTAAAAAATTTTTCTGGTGGAGGATGATCCGTTTCTACAATATGTAATAATTGTTGTAACTTATTCTCATCTTGTTGTTTCATATAATCTACTAATTTTGTGAATGCTTCTGTAAAAAAAACTTTAAATTCTTCCTTATTTATATTAATATTATCTTGCGAAATATCTATTTTTTGACATTTTTTAAGATATTGCTCTTTAAGATTTTGGAGAGATAAGTTTTCTAAATTTAAATTAAATAAATTAAATAATTCATCTGTTCTGTAATTTTTTATATTTAAATCCATATTAATATAAAAAATTATTATTTTATATTTCTTATTTGTTATTTGTTATTTAAGATATTTTATATTTTATGAATAATTGCTTGCTAAATTACCTTGTTTACCATTCATATGTGTATCTAGACCTAGATAATTCAACAAATCTACAATTTGTCCAACTGTTGGAACTAAAGTATTTTTTAATTTATTAATTGGAATATTTGTATCTGAATAGCCAGCTAATTGTGTTATTGATGTTGACCCTCCAATTGTTTCAAATAATGCTGTTGATTGTAAGTCAGATTCATTTAAAACCATTGATGGTGGTATTAGATAACATTGACTATTTATAAATTGTTGCGTATTATTTTGAACTTTAGAAAGACCACCTATACCAATAATGCTTTGAGTATGCTTACTACCAAAAGGCACTCCATTATTTTCTGGTAAATATAACGTGTCGTTCGGATATAATACTACCGTTGTATTTTCTAAGGGATTTAATCCATGCCATGCTCTAAATGTTACTTCATTAGTTTGATCCGCATTAAAACCACCTAATGTTAGATTTCTAGAATTTATTAAACCATGTTCTACATTAATTTGACTATGATTTAATGCTGCTATATTAGCATTAATAATATAATTATTATTCATATCAATAGTATTCATAACAGATATATTAGCGGATGTATTTCTCTTTATTATATCTATATTTAATTCTCTCGCTGTTAATGTATTTATATTACTTATATCATTATTATTCATATTTATATTTTTAATTACTGATATATTTGAAGAATAATATGAATCTAATATATTACCTCTTAAGGTTGTTGCTTTTAAAACATTACCTCTTAGATTATCACCACTTAAATCCCATGTTCTATTTAGTTCTTGATTTGTAGGATCAGATAATGTCCATAATAAATATCCTCTGTTTTGTTTGTCATTACTATCATGTGTATCTACAATAATTCCAGCCGGGTCTGTATGAGAAAGACCTGAACCCGATAAATTTGCATTTAAAGTAATAAATCTATCATTTATAGTTAATGTTTGACTATTAACTGTAATAGTTGAACCATTAACAACTAAATCACCAATTATATTAATACCTTTATTCAATCTAATATCATCTTGAAATGTAATATATGGTGAACTACTATCTTCTAATGATATAGTATTAATATTTAATGTATTACTAAATATTGTATCTACATTATTGATATTATTATAATTCATATCAATACTATTTGAAAAAACAACATTTGGACTTCTAACGGTTTCTATATTATCTGTATATAAAGTTTGACTGGTCAAACTATTTATGTTGCTAATATCTTGGTTACTCATATCAATACTATTTTGAAAAATAATACTATTTTGAAAACTATCACCTTCATCTGTATTTTTTTCTATAATATTTATTACTAAATTATCTCCTATAAAACTTCCATTATTTGCTGTAATATTACTATTAACAATTATTTCCGAATTAAATGTTGTATTTCCATTAATACTATTTATACTATCAACATTTATTCCGCCTGTAAATGTATTTATACCTGTAAATGTATTATTATCTTTTAATAAATTTGTTATTATTTCTATACCTTTTTCATTAATAATTCTTAAAATTTTATTTGTTAAAAAAATCATTCTATCAAGAAGCCAGTAACCTGGTGGACTAACAGTCATATATATTATGTAAATAATATACTTGAAATAATTTTACTAAAAATCATCTGAAAATTCAAATGCGTCTTCTTTATTTTCACATTTTGTTGCTAAAGCATATTCTCCTACTCTCTTTTCAAAGAAATTTGTTTTTCCTTCAATGCTAATATTTTCCATAAAATCAAATGGACACGATACACTATAAATTTTATCATATCCTAATTGTAATAATAATCTATCAGCAACAAATTCAATATATTGACTCATTAATTTTTGATTCATTCCAATAAGATTACACGGTAAAGCTTCGCAAATAAATTCTTTTTCAATAGAAACAGCTTCTCTTACTATATTATTAATAATATCATTTGATAATTTATTTTCTAATTTACTATAAAGAAGTATAGCAAATTCTGTATGTAAAGCTTCATCACGACTAATTAATTCATTTGAAAATGTTAATCCCGGTAATAAACCTCTTTTTTTTATCCAATAAATTGAGCAAAATGCTCCTGAAAAAAATATTCCTTCTACACAAGCAAAAGCAACTAAACGTCTAGCAAAAGAAGAATCTTTATCTTTTATCCATTTTAACGCCCAATCTCCTTTTTTTCTAATACATTGATAATTATTTAAAGCATTAAACAGTTTGTTTTTTTCGATTGAATCTTTAATATATGTTTCTATTAATTGACTATACATTATAGAATGAATATTTTCCATTGCGATTTGGAAACCATAAAATGCTTTTGCCTCTGCTAATTGAACTTCTGACATAAATCTTAAACCTAAATTTTCTAGCACAATTCCATCGCTCGCAGCAAAAAAAGCTAAAATCATAGAAATGAAATGTTGTTCATTATCACTTAAGGTTACCCAATCTTTGTAATCTTTCGATAAATCGACTTCTTCAACTCTCCAAAAACAATCTTCAGCTTTTTTATACATATTCCATACATCATTATCACTAATTGGAAACATTACGAAACGATTATCGTGTTCCGTTAGTAAAGGCTCAATTATTTTTTGTTCCATCCTAAATAATATTAGTATAGATTTTTTATATAATTTTAATAATTTATAAAAAAAGTATTAATATAATAATAAATATTATATATTAAATATATAATGCTAACAAATTGTCAAGATGTTGTTAAAAATAAATTAATGTTAGAAATAAATAAAAGAAAGGAAATTTTAAAAGATGAATATAAAATTTTACAAGAAAGAAAGAGAGAAAATAATTTTTTGGAGCAAGTTTATAATGACTATAAAAATTATTATTCACTAATTATTGAAGAAAAACAAAAACAATATGAAGCTTTACAAAATATTTCAAATTATTTAGATTCTTTAATCGAAGAAAGTAAAGTCGCAAAAGATACATTAGAAGAAGTTAAAAATGATAAATATAAAATTTTAGGAAAAATAGAACAAGTTCGTTCTGAAATTAATGATTATACTTTACAGTAAATAATATTGTTATAATATATAATTATGGCAAATGCTGAAGATATTGCACAAGTAAAACAGCAAATAACAGAAAAAATTAATTCTGTATCAGGAAATATTACAGCTATTAATAATTTCACTCAATCTTTAAATCAGGCTCTTAGATTTTTAACATCAAAAATAACCGAATTAAAAAACCAAGGTGCTGAAGGTCAACAAAGAGCACAACAATTATATGAGGAATTAAATGCTATTTTAGATCAAATAAATGGTATTGATGAAGTATCACCTGACTTTGTAAACGCTATCAATTCAATAATTCAATTAGCTAATCAAGAAAAACCAAATGATCAAGGTGAGATTCCTGTGTTATCATTACAAGCCGGTGGAAAAAAATCGAGAAAATCTAGAAAATCGAGAAAATCGAGAAAATCGAGAAAATTGAGAAAATCGAGAAAATCTAGAAAATCGAGAAAATCTAGAAAATCTAGAAAAATAAAAAAAGGCGGTTATCGCTATAATAAAAAAGTTTTATCAAAAAAAAAATCTCCTAGAAGAAAAATAAAATAGATACAATACTAACTAATTTATTAATATAATATTCATAATTTTTTATATATTATAATATTATATATGAATACTGCTTCATTAAAAAAACAAATTAAAAACTTAGGTCAAAGTAAAATAGTTTTATATATTTTATTAATATTAGCTATAACTAATTTATTTGGGTATTTAATGAGTGAAAATTTTACAGCTGTTTTTATGTTTTTAGTAATTGGTTATTTAACTACATATTTTACCGATAATATGATTATTGTTTTTGCTGTATCAATATTTGCTACAAATTTTGCGGTTGCTATGAATTACAATAGATATAGAGAAGGTATGGCTACTGAAAATAAAGGCGGTGATGAAAAAAAAGATACTTCAAATGTAAAAACATTATCTGATAGAAAAGGTTCATATAAAAATTTAGATTATAATCCTTTAACTGGTAAAAAAGCTAAAAATTCTAATACAGTTGATGCTATGGAAGATGCTTTAAAAGATAACAAAATGCCAGACAATCCAGTTATTATAGATAAGAAAAAGGAAAAAGATGATGTCGAAGGAACCTCTTGTACTGGTGATTCTTGTAAACAGCGAAGTAAAACAGTCCAAATAGAAAATGCGCATGCTGCTATAGATAATTTATTAAACAATCCCGATGAATTAATAAAACAACAGCAAGCTATTGAACAAACAATAGCAACATTAGAACCCATGATTGATAAAGTTGAAGGTATGATGAATAAAATTGGTGGAAGTAAAATAATGGATTTGATTGGTGGTTTAGGACCATTATTAGGACAAAAAACTCAGCAATAAATAATATATTAATTTATAAAAATACAAATATATTATTTTCATGTTATTTTGTCTTATTTTGTCTTATTTTGTCTTATTTTGTCTTATTTTGTCTTATTTTGTCTTATTTTGTCTTATTTTGTCTTATTTTGTCTTATTTTTGTATTTATAATTCCACCAGTTTGCTGGATTTTATATGAAAAAATATAATCAAAAATACTACTGAAAAAATTCATAATTATATTCTTAAATGCTAGAACTATCATAATAAATAGTATTACCAACGCAGCGGTTCCCAACCATTTATATTTATTAGGATCAAAATTTTGAAGTGTATCGCCAAATATAGAAGTTTTTGGAGTATTAACCAATAATTCACCGTCTTCTCCCACTGGTTGACAATCAATATAAATATCACCACCACTTGAAGAACCTTTCATTGAAGGTGGTCCCTTACTTTTACCAAATTCATCAGGAGTTGGTTTTATTTCAACATTTTGTTCTTTAATAATATTATTTAGTTTATTTAATATATCTTCAGGTATATTTATTGGACTATTTCTTGTATTTTTGCTAAATACTACATAATTTACTAAAACACCACTTCCACAAGAATAAGGGAATGTTCCTCTATAGTAATAATATATTGTTCTCGGAATATAATCGTTTAAATTAATAGTCATACCATTTAATTCACTTGATTGATTAACATCACTTTGAGCTGCTATATTTATCATATTTTTTATATCATTAGATGATTGTGTTATATTTCCCCCCTTAATTAAAGGTATTGAAACAATTAATTTATCAGGCCCATTTATATTTTTATGAATAATTAAAAATTCTCCATCTGCTTTTGTTCCTCCATAAATATGTAATGATGGGTTATAAATTCTTATTTCTTCAATTTGATAAGAATTATTATTAAAAGTTGTTATTGTATTATCTTGAATAATAAGTAATAAATATTCATTGTTATAATTTTTAACATAACCACTTGTATTTTCATAAAAATATGAATAGTCACATTTACCTTTACAATCTTTAGCAGATGAATCTATTATATTTATAGGTGCGGTCGCCGATTCACACGTCATTAATATATATTTATAATAAAAATATATAATAAATATATATGAATAAAAGTAAAATTAATAATAAATATAATAAAAAATATACTAAGATTACAAAAAAGAATACTAAAAAGAAATTTAGAAAAAATAAAATTAAAAATAATAATAAAAAAAATAATTTTACTAACAAAAAAAATAAACCAACTAATCTTAGACAAATTTCTCTCAAAAAATATAATTCTGGAGGAAGTAAATTAAAAGCAAAAGTTAGAGATTCTATAGCTACCGGAGAAATTACTAAAGAGCAAGCTTTGAAAAATAAAAAAACAAAAAAGAAAATTAGAATTACTGACCCTAATGTTCCAGTTGGAAAATTAACAGAACAACAACAAATTGCTAGAGCGCAGGATTTATCTAGAAAAGATGAGGAAGAGAAAAAAAAGCGCGAAGCTGCTATTAAATTACAAAACTTAGCACGACGCAAAAAAGCTAAAAATACATTAGAAGCAAAAAAAGAAGAGAAAAAAATTCAACAAGCAAAAGAGATAATTGGAAAAGCTGTTTTAAAAAATAAACAAAAAAAGGAACAAAAACTTTTATTAGATAAACAAGTCAAAGAAGAAAAGGCAAAACAGACTATAAGTAATGCCGTCTCTAAAATAAAATATAAAAAAAAAAGTATTGAAGAACAACCTTCTAGACCACAACCTCCTCCTCCACCTCAACAAGAACAACCACCTGATTCTCCTAAACAACTACCACCTGATCCTCCTCCTCAACAACCTTATAGACCACCCTCTCCTCCACCTCAACAACAACAACCAATAACACCTAACCCAGATATACCAGATGATATGAGCGAATCTTTTGAAGAATATCAACAATTCATCGATGAAAATAAAGAACTAGAGAAAAAAATATTAGATTTGACTAAAAAAATGGGTTATTATGATAGTATAATAAATAAATTAGGAAAGACAAAGAAAGAAAATTTATCTGTTGAAGAATTAGCTAAATTAAAACATGCTCAAAAAGAAAAAAGTAAATTAGAAAAACAAATTACTTCATTAAATAATAGACAAAAAGAAATAAAAAATAAAATTTTAAATAATAAATTAGGAAAGTCAAAAATACCAAAAGATGATAAACCCCAGGAAATACCAAAAACAAATGATACTGATATGTTATCAAAGAAACAAGAAATACAAGCTATAATATCTCAAATACAAATATTACAAAAGGAAATTCTCTCTGAACAAGAAAAAATAGAGTCAAATATTAAAAATGTAAATCAAGATTTAAGAGGAGATTTAAAACAATTATTGAACAAATTAAAAGGTGAATATCAAAATTTAGAAAAATTAGCTTCTCCAACGCAAGGTTTGGTTAGAGACGCGCAATATTATATGACATTTGGCAAAGGGAATAATGGCAGCACGCGTTTATTAGATGTTCAAGGGCCAATTGGGATAAATGCTAATGAATTACTTTCATTATTAAATAGTAGTTCATCATCATAAAAAAAATATTTCTATATATTAATGAGATTTATTACTGTCGCATTTATTATATTATTATTAATAGTTATAATAAATTTAGTAAATAAAAAATCATGCGAAGGATTTGATAATAGTGAAAATTATGAATCATGTATTAGTAAAGGATTTTCTAAAGAATTTTGTTTACAAACACCAGCTTCTATGTTTTTTCCAGGAACATGTAGATGTGACAATGGTTCAATCGGTTATTATTTACCAGGTTTTGGTGGAAAATGTATGTGTGGTTATTATAATTAATCAGAGCGACTCCTATAAATCATATTGGTGTTGTAATTATTTACATAGAGAGTATTTTCTATGTGATTAATTATATTCTCATTATAATTTCTGTTAATATATTCATTATAATTTCTGTTAATATTGTTTATATAATTATTATAATTGTTGTAATTGTTATAATTGTAGTTCATAGTTTCTCCTGTATTATCACTTGGTGTAGTAGGACGTTCCATTATTCCAATTGGATTAGTTTGTCTACACATAGGACAGTTATTATTAGAATCACACCATCGATGGATACAACTTGTATGAAATTTGTGACCACAATTTGTAGTTTCTTCTTCACAAACAATTTGTTCCATACAAATACAACATTCTGGAATTTCTACAGCAACACATGTTTCTTCTCTTTCTGATTCTCGTGTTATGTTTTCTAATTCTATATTGAAATCTTTTATTAATAAAAGATAAATTTCATTTTTTTCATCATCATTTAATTCACTAGTATTGATGATACCATGTAGATTTTTTACAGCATTTGAACGGCGAAGCCTTTGAACTTGTTGTCTCCGTGTAGTAGTCATTTTGAAAATTCAATGAATAATGTATTTTCTTTTTCTTTTTATTTAATTAAAATTAAAAAGTATTTCAATTTTAATTAATTTATTTATTTTTTTGCTTTACCAAGTTGTAAACCAAAATTATTCATTAGATATAGCATAATAATAATTGTCGTATTTTACTTCATTTTTGATACTTCTACTCATTTTAGATGCTGAAATATTTTCTTCTAATGCTGCTTTTGCTATTGATTCCCACATATTTAATATTGTTTTGGTTTTTAAATCAATTTTACATACTTTTTTACCACTATTAGCTTTGCTAATTCTTATATTTGTATCATTATTTAAACCAATACCATAATATCCTTCATATGTAAAATTATCATTATGTAAATGAACTGTTCCTTTTAAAACATATTCACAATTATTAAGATACATTTTTAATTCTTTTACTTCATTATTATTAATTTCTATATTAAGTTTATTTTTGTAATTTTTATATTCTTCTAACAATTTTGAATTAGCTACTCTATGATTTGGAGAGAAAGAACAATTTTCAAATAAAAAATTTTCTGTTATATTATTTATTTCTTTCTTTTTATAATTAATTGTTTTTATAGTTACACCTTTAAACCCATGAACGCATTGATTTTTCTGTTGATTTTGTAATCTACATGCTAAAAATCGTGTTCTTAAATATTTATTAAATTCTTCAAATAATAATTTTTTTGGTTTCTCTCCGTTCCAAATTCTAAATTGTCCAATTATATCTCCAGAATCCACTTCAACATCATTTCTTACAATACAACAATAGTCAATAAATTTATTAAATTTTTTATTTATCTCATTATATTCAATTAGTGAGTTATTATAAACAACTGTTTTTTCTATATTTTCAACAGTTTCTTCTTTTAATAATTTAATAGAATTTTCTAATTTTTCAATTAATTCATTCTTCTCATTTAATTCTAATTCATAATTTTTTATTTTTTCTTCTGAACTAGATAATGTATTAAATAATTCTTCATTTTCTTTTTTTAAATTTGAATTTTCTTCTAATAATTTATTGAAATTTTCAATACTATATGTCTTTTCAGAAATAATATCTTTAATATATTTTGATATGCGATTGATAGTAAAATAGGTTTCATCATATGCAAATATTTCATTCTTATTTTTTCCATTTATTTCAATAGTTCGCAAATGTTTTTTAATTTTTAAATATCCTTTTATAGTATTTTCTATTTCTTGTCTATTATGAACCTTAAAAACATCACGAAGAATAAAGTTGTTGTATGTTTTATGATGGTCCTGAACTCTTAATGGAAGATTGTTACTATGTCCAAATTTAATTAATTTTTCTCCTTTGTCATTACTATTATCAATAGTTCCAAAATAAATACATTCTGTATTTACTGGAAATTGAGAAATTAATGTTTTTTCAATTGTTTTATATTTATCTTGATTCGCATTTTTTAATAAATTATTTTTTTCACTAATCTCATTATCTTTTATTAATAATTTATTTTTCATTTCTGTTGCTTCTTCTTCTAATACTTCTTGAATTAATTCTTCTAATTTGATATAATATTCGTGGATTTCATCTGCTTTTTTTGTTTGAGCTTTTAAGCATAGCGATTTAAATGTTTTAATATTTAAATAATATTTTTGAATATTATGTCCACCACTGCCTTTATTTTTTGCTCCTGATGCTTCAGGAACAAAATTTTGTTTATTAGTATTTTCAATAATATTTTGCTTAACCTCATGGTTAAGCAAAAGTTTATAATGTTTATTTAATATAAAATTTTTATCTAATAATAATATCGCTTTTTGTTTAGTTGCAAATCCCAACCATTTCCATATATTATCTAAATCTATAATATAATCTTCTGTTTTATGATAATTTAAATAACTATAAAAACTAGTTATAAATATTTGTTGTTCATATTCATTAAAGTTTTTTTTTACTTTTTCTAAAAATTTATTATTATGAGTATCAGACAATTTTGTAATAGGGTTGTTAGTAATCAAATCAACAATATCTAAACTAGACATTATTTATAATTATATTTATACATATTTCTTTAAGTTTTATTTGTTTTTATATTTGAAAGCAAAATTATAAAAACAAAATATTTATTAAAAGAATATAAAAGAAAATAGATAGTTATTATATAAATAGTATTACCATTTGTTCTTTTTAACATTGATTTTAGGACCTTTACGCTTATTATTTGATGCGGAATTTGGGTCATACATTTCATCTTCATCATCTGAACCAAGATTCTTAGACATTTCCCAGAATTCTTTGGAACCTAACTTAAAATCCTTGTGTGGTTCCGCCTTATACCAGAAAATTTGGTCCTGTAATTTATTTGAATGAACATTGTTATTGATTACCAAACACTCGAAGTTTTCTGTGCATTGGTCCATGACTTGACAAAATGCCTCGAATGTTGGAAACATACCTGCATAATTTTCATAAATACGCTTTCGATTTGCGATATATGGTTCTCTTAAAATGAAGACGTAATCAATGTTAGTTCTGAGCGTTGGCGGGATACCTAAAGGATATTGCATTGTTATGACCAACATGATTTTCCAATGACGCCCATTCATGAACAAAAGTCGCATCATCTTATCACGAGCCCATGTATTATCATAAAGGCAATCATCTAAAATAACAAATGCGCGAGGGTCAATTGAAGTTTTTCTATAATTTTCCAAATCTTGTTTAACTCTTTTAAGGACTGTTTTTTGACGTTTTAATATATTTTCAATAATAACTGTATTATATTCATCATGAATAAATAATTTGGGAACATGACTACCATAGAAACCGTTTCCGGCTTCGGTTCCAGATATAACAGTTCCAATAGGAATATCTTGATGATAATAAAGTAAATCTCTAACTAGATAACTCTTTCCAGTATCGCGACGACCAATTAATACAACTACAGGCCCCTTATTTTCATCTGGTTTAAAAGTAATTTTTTTCATATCAAATTTCTTTAATTCTAAACTCATAATAATTTATTATATATTATTGTTTTTATATTAACGAAAAACATAAAAATAAAATTTATTAATAAATTAATTAAGATAAAATTTTTAATTTAAAAAATATTTAATAATTATTGATTAATGAATCTAAACTACAAAAAAAATAATAATGAGATTCTTTTTAGCAATTTCAGAAATAAAGAATTACTGAATGTAGATGACCCACAAAATTATATTCCTTTATACGAAAAATTCTTTTCCTTGAATGAAAATAATTTTAACTCAATTAATTTGAATAACAAAAAACGCATTACAGAAATAAGTGAAAAAGTAACAGAAAATAAATATAAAATAAAATATGAAGATACCGAAACAAATACTATTCATGAAACAGAATTATTTTTCAAACTCAGCCCTTTATTAGATCCTATTAAATTTTTAGCTGGTAAATATGATGTTAATGATGAAAATATATATAAATTACCAAAATTAATTGATAATAGTGTTTTAGAAAAAATAAGAGATAATAATAATTGTTCATATGTTGATGGATTTTTCTCATACTTATCTTCACAATTATATAATAATTATGGATTTTTACATGGAATAGACTTTTATGGTTCTTTTCTTGGAATTAAAAATAATTACATAATTGATATTTGTGATGATATGGAATTTTTAGAAGATAAAGATTTTTTTTACAAAAATATTAATAATTTTTTCCATTTTTTGAACCCCGATTATGAAAGTATAATAAATAATAATTCTCGTGATAACAAAAAAAGATTAGAATTTGATGATGATGAAACTGAATTAATGAATATTGAAGAGTTAAATAATCAAAAAACTGTATATGATGATTTAGAAAAAGATTTTTCAAATATTAATATCAATGAAAATGATGTCGATATGACTGATGAAAAAAATGATGAAAATATTAATATAGATAATAATATAGATAATAGTATAGATATATCTGATAATACTGATAGTATTGATGATATAGTTGATAATATATTAGAATCTAATAATGAAGATAATATAATAGAACAAAAAGAATTAATATTTGAAACTTTATCATTAAAAGATCGTGAAAGTAGTAAAAGTAAATCAAATTCTTCATCTTCTTCATGTTCTTCACGTTCATCTATTACAAATGAAGATTCTGAAAGCAATGAAGATGACGAAGAAGGAGAAAGTTCTGAATCTTCTTCCAGTGAAATGGATGATGTATTTGTTTCAATAGATAAATTTCCTATTCAAATTATAGCATTAGAACAGTGTAAAAATACACTAGATTACTTATTAGTTGAAGATATTGTTAATGAAGAAGAATTAGGGTGTATTGTTATACAAATTCTAATGATTCTCATAACATATCAAAAACTTTTTGATTTTACACATAATGATTTACATACAAATAACATTATGTATATTGAAACTGAAAAGAAATATTTATATTACAAATATAATGATAAACATTATAAGGTGAAAACATTTGGTAAAATTTTCAAAATTATTGATTTTGGTAGAGCAATATATAAATATAAAAATCATTTAATGTCTAGTGATAGCTTTCATAAAGATGGTGATGCTGCTACACAATATAATTTTGAACCTTATTATGATAATGAAAAACCAGTTATTAAACCAAATCCAAGTTTTGATTTATGTCGCTTAGGTTGTTCTATGTTAGATTATATTTATGAATTATATGATGATATTGATAAAATTAAATCTCCAATACATAAAATTATAATTAATTGGTGTAAAGATGACAAAGGTAGAAATGTTTTATATAAAAATGATGGTGAAGAGAGATACCCTGACTTTAAATTATATAAAATGATTGCTAGAAAAGTTAATATGCATATTCCTTCTCAAGAATTAAAAAATAAATATTTTGATAGATTTGTTGTTAGCAAAAAAGAAATAAATAAGAGTGCTAAAATATTTAATATTGATACATTAGAAATTTAACTGTCATCTATTTTTTCTATATATATATTATCACATAATTTTTTTATTATTTTCTCTCTTCCATCATCAACTGATTTTCCACATTCACTCATTAACTGTGCAAATTCTTCTTGTTCTAATGAATTATTCATATAATTTGGATGTTTTTCTAACCATACATTCAAGTTTTTTAATTGTTTTGATTCAACGCTTTTCAATGCTTTATTTATATATTCTTTATTATCATCTTTTTCCCATTTATCATTTTTTACATATAATGTTTCTCGTTTCTTATCAGTACAATGCATTGGTCTTTCATATAACGATAGTTTATTCATATTTTCTATTATTATATTACTTATACCATTTACTTGTCCTTTTTCTTTTGTTGTTAATAAGTTTTTCATGGAAACTTCTATTTTATCTATAAACTCATCCATTGATAATGCATCTTTACATTTTTCATTTAAAAATACATTAATATTAAATTTATTTTTATTATTACTGTTAATATTATTAATATTGTTACCAACTTTTGGAATTAATTCACTTATTTGTTCTTGTTGTTTTAATAATAATTCATGAAATTCATTGTTTTTTTTTACTACTTCTAAAAACATTGTTTTATAATCTATTTTATCTTCATTTATAAAAATTTCATTATCTTTTAAATTATTACATTTCTTTTTATGATTATATAAACTAGAATGATGTTTATAAATTTTTCCACAATTACAAATATGTTCTTTGGAGAATTTTGGAGAATTTTCTGTAGTATTTTGTAGTATTTCATTATTTTTATGTTTTATGCTCTGTAAATGTTTATTGTAATCTCCTTTTTTAATACAAAAATACTTACATTTTTCACAATGAAATTTTTTTGAGAATATTGAAGAATTAATTGTAGTCATTTGTAGTATATATAGACTACATAAAAATTCTCCTAAATCTTTTTTAAAAAAGTATAAAAATTTTTCAATAACACTTTTAATTTTTCAAAAATAGAAAATAGACCATTATGCTTTAAAGTCATTTTTCGTTTTTTTTGTCAATTCTCAAATCGAAAAATTAAAATTGGACATTTTTTTATGTCCATTTTTGAAAAATGGAATGAAGAATTAAAAATAAAAAAAAACGTTAATTGTTACTGACCAAACTATTATTTTATAAAATAGAATATAATTATTTATTTTATAAACCCTCATCGTCTGTTTTTTCGATATATACATTATCACATAGTTTTTTTATTATTTTCTCTCTTCCATCATCTATTGATTTTCCGCATTCACTCATTAACTGTGCAAATTCTTCTTGTTCTAATGAATTATTCATATAATTTGGATGTTTATCTAACCATACATTCAAGTTTTTTAATTGTTTTGATTCTACCTTCTTTAATGCTTTATTTATATATTCTTTATTATCATCT
>Ga0209119_1002015_pt1 | contig 19199 bp, 16 predicted proteins | sample COG_03_FD_184747 | JGI IMG/M metagenome (GOLD analysis project Ga0209119, IMG submission 184747) | Pelagic Microbial community sample from North Sea - COGITO 998_met_03 (SPAdes) (version 2) | ecosystem: Environmental > Aquatic > Marine > Neritic zone/Coastal water | place: Helgoland, sampling... | reverse complement strand
TACGATTTTGAAGTGTGTACGACAAATTTTGGTAACCTTAACCGTCCACACTTCTCTTCTTAAATTTTTACTTTTTAAATAGCTAATTGGGTCTAAAACGCCCAATAATCCTCACTAATCTATTGAATAAACAATAATTTTACTGAGAAAGTGTGCTGCTTATAAGCTAAAATAAAAGTAAATCAAGCTTTTAGCATTTAAATAAATCAATAAATACATCAGTAAATACGAGGTTTTTTTTGATTTTTTGGTATTACTAAATTAATAATTGAAAATTCCAAATGATATTTAGTCCAAATAAATTAATTAAATTAGTAAAAAAAAATACTGAGATTTTCTTATTTTTTTTATTACTAATTTTTACAATTTTTAGCACCACAATTTATAATAATAATAAATTAGAAACTAATGAGAATTATAAAGAGTTAATAAATAATATTTATTTTCAAAAAAGCTTAAAGCAAATTTTTAATAATCTTAAACCTAGATATAAAAGTATTGATCATAAAATATCCAAGGGTGAAACATTTGATAAAATATTAAATAACTATTCTATTCCAAGTAAAGAAATTTTAAGTATCAAAGAAAATTTAAATTCAGATTTTAACTTAAGCAATCTAAAAACTAATCTTGATATAAAGTTTACAATTGATCAATCAAATAATAAAAAAATTACATCTTTCTTATTCCCTGTATCTAGAACTGAAAAAATTTTGTTAACTAGAAATTTAGATACAGATAAGTTTGAAAAAAAAAAAATTATTACAAACTTAAATAAAAAAATTATCTTTAAAGAAGGAAAGATTTTACAAAGTTTATATAAAACTGCCATTGATCTAAATATTCAGCCCAACATAATAATTGAGTTTGCAAGGATCTATGGTTTTCAAGTTGATTTTCAAAGAGACATTAGAAAAAATGATATTTTTCAAATTATGTATGAAGTATTTGAAGATGATAATGGAAAAGTGTTTGAAACTGGAAATATTATTTTTGCAGATTTAAAACTTAGTGGAGTAAATAATTCATTGTATTATTTTGATAAAAAAGGAAATGAAGGACACTTTGATCAAAATGGAAAGAGTGTTGAAAAAGCTTTAATGAAAACACCTATTAATGGTGCAAGACTCTCCTCTGCATTTGGAATGAGAAAACATCCAATAGATGGTTATAATAAAATGCATAGAGGAACAGATTTTGCTGCACCAATGGGCACACCTATTATGGCGTCAGGAAGTGGTGTTGTTACTAGAGCAAGATGGTGTGGTGGTGGTGGAAACTGTGTAAAAATAAAACATAACTCAACATATGAAACTATTTATGCTCATATGAAAAACTTTGCACGAGGGATTAAAGAAGGTGTCAGAGTTAAGCAGGGTCAAATAATTGGCTATGTTGGCTCAACAGGAAAATCTACTGGACCCCATTTGCATTATGAAGTTTTAGTAAATGGAAAGCAAATCAATTCACAAAAACTAAAGCTACCTTCTGGAAAAACTCTTAAAGGTAAAAATAGAGAGTTGTTTGAGGTTGCTCGAATTAAATTGGATGTTTTAAAGTCAGAACTTATTATTGGCTTGAATTAAATTGCGACAGATTTTTTTTCTACAGTTTTTTTCTAAATTGTTTTTGAAGGCTTTTTTAATTCTGTCTCTTGAGTGTCTTTTTTGACAATGGGCACTTCTATTTTAGCTTCTTTTACAATCTGATCTGCTGGTGTAATAGGTTTTACCACCTCTGTTGGAGATGAATTTAATCTTGCCATTCTAAGACTTTCTTGTTCATTTTGAACTCTTGTAAAGTGATCAGCATGTTGAAAATAATTTTCAGATAAAATCTTATCCTCATTAGCTAAAGCTTCTCTTGCTAAATCATTATATTTTTCAATTAGTTTAACAGCATTATGATTGTTTCTACCTGGAACTTTTCTTTGAAAATTATCATTATTAGAAAATTTTGATCCTTCATTATTATTTCTAAACGAGGGTCTTCTGTTATTATTATTCCTAAATGAAGGTCTTCTGTTGTTATTTGTATTATTACTTCTAAATGTTACCATATTTATACTTTTAATTTATATTTTAGTGCTGATTATGCAGCGATCATTATTGCTATAGTCTCTTACAGCTTTATTTATATAAAAACCCTCTTGTTTTAATATTTCTTTAACTTTATTTTTTTGATTAAAACCTATCTCTAAAATAAATTTACCATTTTTCTTTATCAGACAGTTTGCTTTATTAATAACTTTTCTGATTTTTGAAAAACCATCAAATCCACCACTCAAAGCTAATTTTGGTTCAAAATTAACAATATCTTTTTCCAAATATTTTAAACTCACTAATTCAATATATGGAGGATTTGAAACAATAAGATCATATTTGCCTGCATTGAAATTGTCAACACTAGAGTGAAAAAATTTAATCCTATTTACTAAATTTAGCTTTTTTGCATTGAATTTACTCACATTTATGCTTTTTTTAGAAATATCTATTCCTGTTCCATAGAAATATTTTCTTTCTTTTAATATTGATAACAAGATACATCCTGATCCTGTTCCTATGTCTAAAACTTGAAGATGAGTATTTTTTGAATATATTTTTAATACCTCTTCAACTATTAATTCTGTATCTGGTCTTGGAATTAAAACATCCTTATTAACAAAAAATTCATTATTCCAAAATTCTTTTTTATTTATCAAATAAGCTATGGGTTCTCCTTTTTTTCTTTTTTCAATAAGATTCTTAAAATCACTTAATTGCCCATCATTTAAAATTTGTTTCGGATTTAGGATGATATATTTTTTATCTTTATTAATTGAGTTAGATAATAAAATTTCACAATCTAGCTGTGGATTTGACACACCACTTTGCTTTAAAGTATTGGTTCCCTCAATTAGAATATTTTCTATATTCATTTCTATGTAAGATTGCTTAGTTTTTCTTCCTGTGCTTGGAGAGTTAAAGTTTCAATCATTTCATCAAAAGCTTCTCCTTCTAAAAATTCTTCAAGTTTATGTAGTGTTAAATTGATACGATGATCAGTAACCCTTCCTTGAGGAAAATTATAAGTTCTAATTCTCTCTGATCTGTCTCCAGTACCTATTTTACTTTTTCTATCCTGCGATCTTTCTTGATCTATTCTTGATCTTTCTAAATCATAAAGTCTCGATCTTAAAATTTTCATTCCTTTAGCTTTATTTTTATGTTGAGATTTTTCATCCTGTTGAGAAACTGATAAACCTGTTGGAATATGTGTTATTCTCACTGCACTATCAGTTGTATTAACAGATTGTCCCCCTGGCCCTCCGGCTCTAAAGACATCAATTCTCAAATCGGAATCATTGATTTTTACATCAACTTCCTCAGCTTCTGGTAAGACGGCTACTGTTGCAGCAGAAGTATGAACTCTTCCTTGTGTTTCTGTATCTGGCACTCTTTGAACACGATGTACTCCACTCTCATACTTTAGAGTTGAGTATATATTCTTTCCTCTTATGGAGGCGATAACTTCTTTAAGACCTCCCGCTTCACTCTGGGACATACTAATTAATTCTAATTCCCATTTTTTTTTATTACTAACTTTTTCATACATCTTAAAAAGATCTGAAGCAAATAAACTAGCCTCGAGCCCACCTGTACCAGCTCTAATTTCTATAATAGCATTTTTTTTATCGGCTTCGTCTTTTGGTAATAAAAATAATTTTAATTTTTTTTCAATTGTTTCATTTTCTGACTTAAGATCTTTCAACTCTTTTTCTGCCATTCCTATAAATTCGTTATCACTACTTGGATCTTCTAGAATTTTTTCTAAATCTTTTCTTTCTACTTCATATGAAAAATATTTTTTAGCATCATCTATTACATCATTTAAATCGGAGTACTCTTTAGATTTTTCAGCAAATACTTTTTTATCAACTTCACCAGTTGACAATTCTTTTTCCAAAGCAGAATGTTTAGAGATTAAATCTTCAATTGTTTTTAGAGGTATCATTATAATTTTTTATCAAGTTCAGCGGCTTTTTTTTCAACTTCTTTAACAACTCTTGATATTATGTCTTCTGATAAAACTTTTTCACTTTGAATGCCAGATAAATAAAGCATATTGTTTCCTTTGCCACCACCAGTTATTCCTATATCAGTCATCGCAGCCTCACCCGGTCCATTAACCACACATCCAATAATTGATAAAGTTAGAGAAGTTTTTATATGTGAAAGTTTTTCTTCTAAGATTTTGACTGTATCGATTACTTGAAATGCCTGTCTTGCGCAAGATGGACAAGAAATAATCTTTACTCCTCTATTTCTCAAATTTAATGATTTAAGTATTTCATTGCCTATTTTAATTTCTTTAACTGGGTCATCGGAAAGAGATATCCTTATAGTATCGCCTATACCATCTAATAAAAGTGAACCTAGGCCTATAGATGATTTAATACTTCCCGAAACAAAACCACCTGCTTCGGTAATTCCTAAATGCAAAGGATAATCTGTAACTTTTGAGAGTTGTCGGTATGCCGCCATAGATAAAAAGATATCTGAAGACTTAACACTAATTTTAAAATTAAAAAAATCTTGATCTTCTAATATTTTTATATTTCTTTGAGCACTTTCAACTAAAGCTTCTGGACATGGTTCTTTATATTTATCTAGAATATCTTTTTCAAGAGATCCGGCATTGACACCAATTCGAATTGAACAACCATTATTTTTGGCAGCACTTAAAACATCATGAATTTTTAATTTGTCTCCAATATTTCCTGGATTAATTCTTAAACATTTTGCTCCATTTTCAGCTGCTTCTATTGCTCTTTTATAATGAAAGTGAATGTCGGCGATAATAGGTACAGAAACATGTTTGGTAATTTCTTTAAGTGCCATTGAAGATTCTTGATCTGGGCAAGAAACTCTTACAAGATCAGCTCCCTCTTCATGAATATCATTTATTTGTTTTATAGTAGCCTGAATATCTGTTGTCAAAGTATTGGTCATTGATTGAACAGATATAGGATTGTCTCCACCAACCTTAACTTCACCTACATTGATGACTTTAGTTTTTTTTCGATGGATATCTCTAAATGGTCTAAGGCTCATCAATTAATCTAATTTAAATTCTTTATGAAGTGCTGCTATAGCTTTTTTTATCTGTTTATTAGAAATCAAAACTGAGATTTTAATTTCAGATGTTGAAATGACCATAATATTTATTTTTTTAGAAGCTAATGCTTGAAACATTCGATAAGTAATTCCAGGAGTAGTAATCATGCCCACACCAACAATGGAAACCTTCGAAACATTATTGTCATATGAGAATTTTCTAAAAGAAATTCTTTTATTTTTTTTAATTATTTTTTCAGTCTTTTTCAAATCCTCAGATTTAATGGTAAATGTTAGATCAGTTTCTTTTCCATTTAATGATATATTTTGAACAACCATATCAACATTAATTTGATTTAGTGATAATGGTTTAAAAACAGCTGCAGCCACACCTGGTTTATCTTTAACACCTACTATTGTAACCTTTGCATCATTTTTTGTAGATGTAATTCCTGTAATTATTTGATTACTAAATATTTTTTTAGCTCCTGTAATTAATGTTCCTCTTTTTTTTTCAAAAGATGATTTTACTGAAAAATTTATATTATTTAATTTAGCATCTTGTACTGAAGTTGGCTGCATAACCTTTGCCCCAAGTGATGCCATCTCTAACATCTCATCGTATGAAATTTTAGAGATCTTTTTTGCTTTTGAATGATTTCTTGGATCTGTTGTATAGACACCATCTACATCAGTATAAATATCACATGCATCTGCATTGAAGAATTTTGCAAGCATTATGGCTGAAGCATCTGTTCCACCTCTGCCAAGTGTTGTTATTCTTCTATCTAAATTAATTCCCTGAAAACCAGTTATGATAGGAATACCACCTGTTTTCATAAAAGTTAGTATTTTAGTTTTATTGATTTTACTTATTCGTGAAGCGCTATAAGGACCTTCAGTAATTATTGGAAGTTGCCAAGACATCCATGATCTTGCTTTCAAACCTAAATGTTTAAGTCTGCCAGCAATTAATGCACATGCAGCTTGCTCACCTGATGAAAGTAAAACATCATACTCTGCAGAGTCAAAATTATTGCTTAATTCTTCTGTTTTTCTAATAAGATCATTAGTGGTTCCACTCATTGCAGAAGAAACCACAATAACATTAAGTTTTTTTCTTTTATATGAAGCAATTATTTTTGCTACTTTTTTAATTCTATCTATATTTCCAACAGACGTTCCGCCAAACTTTAATACTACAATTTTCATTGATAATTTTGTTTAATTTTTATTTGATAAAATACATCTTAATTGTTATGTCCACAAGTCATCTATTATGAATTCAATAAATAAAAAAGAAATAGAAAAATTTTCAAGAATTGCAGAAGAATGGTGGAATCCTGATGGAAAATTTAAACCTTTGCACAATTTTAATCCTATAAGAATTAAATATATAAAAGAAAATATTATTAAAGATTTCAAAATTAAAGACTTAGATAAACCTTTAAAGAATATTAAACTGTTAGACATTGGTTGTGGGGGTGGCTTGTTATCTGAGCCAATGCGAAGATTGGGTGCGGATGTAACTGCGATAGATGCTTCGAAACAAAATATAGAAGTCGCTAAATTTCATGCAAAAAAAAATAAACTTAAAATTGATTATAGAGTTAGTTCGCCTGAAAAATTAAAAACTACAAATAAATTTGATGTAATTTTAAATATGGAAATAGTTGAACATGTTAATGATATAGATTTTTTTATTAAAGAGAGTTCTAAATTATTAAAAAAAAACGGTATAATGTTTGTTGCTACATTAAATAAAACATTAAAATCATATATTTTTGCAATTATTGGTGCTGAATATGTTTTAAAATGGCTTCCAATAGGGACACATGATTGGGAAAAATTTGTAAAGCCTGAGGATTTAACAGAGATTTCAAAAAGAAATAAACTATTGTTAAAAAAATTAGATGGTATGCAATTTAATATATTAAATAGTAGCTGGAAGGTCAGTGATGATACTTCAGTTAATTATATTACAAAATTTATTAAAACTTAATTAGTATTTTCTTTTATCCAGGGAATTACCTCGGCCTCTATTCCCTCTTCTCTCAATTCTTTTATATCTTCCTTTGTAGCAGTGCCATAAATTCCTTTAGAAAATTTTTTATCTTTATAGTGGATAGATCTAGCCTCATAAGCAAAGTTTTTACCAACATATTGAAAATTTTTTTTTATAAAATCTTGATATTTATTTATTGTTTTTTTGATATCTTTATATTTTTGGCTTGATGTATCAATACCAATATCTTTTTTGGACATTAGTACATTCGGTGACATCAAAGTCTTTTCAACATTTAGTGAGTTGCAAATATGACAATTGAGAAATTTTTTCTTTTTGATTTTTTCATACTCTTTAGAGGTTGAAAACCAACTATCAAAAGTTATTTCACAATCTTTACATATAAGCTTATATTTGATCATGCTATATAGATAATAACATAACTATTTAATTCAATATTAAATTAACTTCTATAATCGGCATTAATTTCTATATATTTTTTTGTTAAATCCATAGTGTAAGCTGTGAAATATTTTGATCCTGAATTTAGGCTTATCAAGATTTCTATTGATGAGCTCTTCATGTATGTTGCAACTTGACTTTCATTATAATTACTAAAAATTTTTCCATTTTCTACAACTTTTATATCACCAAAATTAATTGATAATTTATTTGTATCAAAATTTATTCCTGATTTGCCAATTGCCATTATTATTCTTCCCCAGTTTGGGTCTTCTCCAGCAATGGCTGTTTTGACTAAATTAGAATTTGCAATGGAAAAAGCTACAGATTTTGCATCACTCTGAGTTTTTGATTTTAAAACACTTATTGATATAAATTTAGTAGCACCCTCTCCATCTGCAACTATTCTTTTGGATAAATTTAATAATACTGAGTGTAAAGCTTTATCAAAATTATAAAGTTTTTTATCTGTAATATTCTTAATTATTGGATTTTTTACTTTACCAGTTGAAAATATTGAAACCATATCATTTGTGCTGGTATCACCATCACATGTAATTGCATTAAATGTTGTGTCAATATTTTTTTTTAACAATTTGCTTAAGACATCATTTGAAAGATCTGCATCTGTAAAAATATAGCCTAGTGTTGTAGCCATATTTGGAAAAATCATTCCTGAACCTTTTGCAATTCCATATATCTTTATTTTTTTATCACCAATTTTACACTCTTCCATTGCAAGCTTTGGTTTTAAATCTGTTGTCATTATTCCTAAAGCTGCTTTTATCCAAATTGATTTATTCTGAGTGTATCTAATTTTTTTTATTAATTCTGAAATATTGCTTTTTATTTTTTTTGTAGGATATTTTTCACCTATTGTACCAGTACAACCAAAAAGTATCTCATTTGCCAATACTTTTTTGGGGAAATCTTCGTCTTCATTTTGTTTTTTTGAGAGCTGTATTGAAAGTTCTTCTGCTATTTCTTTTAGAGCCTTATAGCCTTCAGATCCTGTGAATGCATTGGCATTTCTAGTGTTTACCAAAAGTGATTTTATTTTTTTACATTTTATATTTAAGTTCCATTTTATGTTTTCTGATATTATTTTAGATTGTGTGAAAACAGATGCATAATTTGCTCCATCTCTAAAATAAAACATAACCAGATCATCTCTTGGTTTGTTGTATAAATTTGCAGAAATTGTTGAAATTGAAACTCCATCTATATGGTCTAAATCTTGAAAGTCTTGCATTTTTGACCTTGAAGCTAATGAGTTTACAAAGTTTTTTAAATTTAATGGCATATATTTAAAATATTTATTTAATACTTATATTAAAAGCTGTAATTAATTATATATCAAAAAATAAGATGCTTAATCCTTTAAATTTTATCTCAAAATTCATTAAATCAAGCAATCAAAAAGAGCTTGATAGAGTTGCAAAGATTGTTGAAAAAGTTAATTCTTTTGAAGACAATATTAAAGATATTCCTGATGAAGATTTTCCTAAAAAAACAATAGAACTTAAAAAACGATTAAGTAATGGAGAAGATATAAATGGTCTTTTACCTGAAGCTTTTGCACTTGTACGTGAGGCATCTAAAAGGACGAGAAATGAAAGACATTATGATGTTCAAATAATAGGGGGTATTATTCTTCATGAAGGCAAGATAGCTGAGATGAGAACTGGAGAGGGAAAAACATTAACTATAAGTTTGGCAGCTTATCTAAATGCTCTACACGGTAAAGGTGTACACATTGTTACTGTAAATGATTATTTGGCAAAAAGAGATTCGCAAGAAATGGGGGAAATCTATCATTTTCTTGGGCTAACATCTGGATACATTAATAATGACCAAGATGAATATGAAAGAAAAAAGAATTATAGTTTTGACATAACCTATGCAACTAATAGTGAGCTTGGCTTTGATTACTTGAGAGATAATATGAAATTCTCCAAGGACCAAATGGTTCAAAGAGGACATGTATATACAATTGTTGATGAAATTGACTCTTGTTTAATCGATGAAGCTAGAACACCACTTGTAATCTCTGGTGCTGCAGAAGATAAAACTGAACAATATCTTGCTATTGATAAATTAGTTAAAAAACTTACTCCTAAAAATTATGAGATAGATGAAAAAGACAAAAATATACTATTAACAAATGAAGGAATTAATAATATTGAAAAAATACTTTCGAATGCTGGAATATTAAAAAATAATAATTTCTATGATCCTGAAAACTTAAGTCTCGTACATCATGTGAATCAATCTTTGAGAGCTAATCATTTATTTGAAAAAGGAAGAGATTATATTGTAAGAGATGGCTCTTTAAAAATCATTGATGAGTTGACAGGTAGAATATTAGAAGGCAGAAGATATGGTGATGGACTTCATCAAGCACTTGAAGCAAAAGAAAGAATAGATGTACAGGCTGAAAATCAAACCCTTGCATCAATAACTTATCAAAACTATTTTAAGCTTTATGAAAAAATTTCTGGATGTACAGGAACAGCTGTAACAGAATCTCAAGAATTTTTTGAAATATATAATTTAATAGTAGTTGTTATCCCTACTAATAAAGAAATGATCAGAAAAGACTGGAATGATCAAATTTTTCGAACTGAATTAGAAAAAAATAAAGCAATTATAAATAAAGTTTTAGAATGTCATGAAAAAGGTCAGCCAATTTTAGTTTTCACTTCAAGCATCAACAAGTCTGAAATCTATTCTAAACTATTAGATGAAAAAAAAATTAAACATGTAGTATTAAATGCAAAAAATCATGAAAATGAAGCTGAAATCATCGCAAATGCTGGAAAAATGAACTCAGTTATAATTACAACAAGTATTTCAGGAAGAGGTGTTGATATTCAGTTGGGTGGTAAGAAAGGTGGTCAGCCTGATGAAGAATTACTGCAAAATAAAAATAAAATTAAATCACTTGGTGGACTATTTGTAATTGGTACTGAAAGAATGGAATCAAGAAGAGTCGATAACCAAGCAAGAGGAAGAGCTGGGAGACAGGGTGATGAAGGTAGCTCAATATTTTATGTTAGTTTAGAAGATGATCTTATGCGAATTTTTGGTTCTGAGTCTATGAATAATATTCTTCAAAAACTGGGACTAAAAGATGGTGAAAGTATCGATCATCCCTGGATAAATAAAGCTCTTGAGCGTGCACAACAAAAAGTTGAAGCAAGAAACTTTGATATAAGAAAAAACTTATTAAAATTTGATGATGTTTTGAATGATCAAAGACACGTTATTTTTTCTCAAAGGAACAATGTGATGAATAATGAAAAAGTTTTTGATTATTCTGATGAATTTTTATTAGAGATTATAAATCATCTTATTTCTTTAAAATCTCAAAAAATATCAAAAACTAAAAATAATGAATTCAACAATCAACTAAAAACTCTAGTTGGAAAAAGTGTAAATGATGATGAATTTGAAAATCTTGTAAATTTAAATGATAAAGAATTTAAGGAAAAGATAGACACTAAATTTATCGATGCCAGAAATGAGAGAATTAATATGCTTAATGAAGAAAAGGCTAAAGAAATTGAAAAAAGAATTTTACTTCAGTGCATTGATTTAAATTGGAAATCTCATATCCAATATCTTGAACAATTAAGACAAGTTATTGGCCTAAGGTCTTATGGTCAAAAAGATCCCCTGGTTGAATATAAAAAAGAGGCTTTTTATCTTTTTGAAAATTTACTTAATAAATTAAAAATTGATTTTGTTACAATTTTAATAAATCTAAAAATAGTTCAAGAGCCAAGTGAAAATACAACTAAACCTATTAAGAAGCAAATTTCGAATAACCCCAAATGTTTATTAATACAAAAAAAAGATCAAAAACTATCAAGAAACGAAAAGTGTGAAGCCACTGGTAAAAAATTTAAAAATTGCTGTGGCGCTTTATAGAAAAAAAACCAGATAAGAAAACAAAACAATTGCTGCAACAAATATTGATAAAAAAATCTTAAAGTTAAAAAATTTTTCAATAAAGCTATTAAGCTTATTTTTTTTCATATTTAGCGCACTTAGATTATCTGGTTGACTTACAAAGCCCTTTGTTCTTCCAATGCTTAAAAATTTATTTTTTCTATGGCTAAAAATTTCTTCTCCACTCATATTCTCAAATTCATTCAAATTATTTGTGATTGATCTTCTAACATTATCCAAAATTAAATCTCTATCTCGGTGTGCACCACCAATTGGTTCTGCAACGATCTCATCAATCACCTTTAGTTCAAGGAGATCTTTTGATGATAATTTCATTGCTTTTGCAGCCTCTAAGGTTCTCTTTGGATCTCTCCATAAAATGGTTGCACATCCTTCTGGAGATATAACTGAATAGATTGCATTTTCTAACATAATAACTTTATTAGATGAGGCTAGTGCTATTGCTCCTCCTGAACCACCTTCACCAATAACAACAGCTAAAGTTGGAACATTTAATGACATGCAACATTCAATTGATTTTGCGATTGCCTCTGCCTGCCCTCTTTCCTCGGCTCCAACACCAGGATAAGCCCCAGGGGTATCAACAAATGAAATTATTGGGATATTAAATTTGTTTGCCAGATTCATTAATCTAATTGTTTTTCTATAACCCTCAGGTCTCATCATTCCAAAGTTTCTTTCCATCCTAGTTTCAAGAGTGTCACCTTTCTCTTGTCCAATAACCAAAACTGATTTTTCGTTAAACTTTGCAAACCCAGCTATTACTGATTTATCTTCCCCATAAAACCTGTCTCCAGACAATGAAATAAAATCTTCAAATAAATTATCTATAAAAAATTTTGCTTTAGGTCTATCTTCATGTCTTGCAACTAAAGTTGTTTGCCAAGGATCTAGATTTGAATAAATCTCTTGTAACTTTTCATCTATTTCTTTTTGTGATTGTAAGATTTTTTTTGTGTCTACTTCTGATAGCCCATCTTGATTATATGGATCCTTTAGTTTTTCCAATTCATTTTCAAGATTTTTTATATCTGTTTCAAAGTTTAAATAATTTTTCATAAACAACTTTATTAATATTTAATTAACAAAAAAGGCAATAAAATGTTTTAAATAATTTATATTTGACATAATCTTGTTTAAAGGTACTCTTAAATAAATCGGGAGAGACTAATAAAAATAGCGCCGAAGGAGCAACCACCCCGGAAACTCTCAGGCAAAAGGACCGATAAAAACATAACACTCTGGAAAGAGATTAAATCTCGCCGATGGAGCAAAACTCTCAGGCAAAAATACAGATGGGGTAATTATTAAGGGTGCTATGAAAGAACAATATACAAAAATACACAATCTATCTGTTTCTAATCAATTACTTAACTTCATTGATGAAGAATTGCTTAAAGATACAAATATTTCTTCTGAAAAATTCTGGGAAGGCTTCGACAAAGCAGTTCATGAGCTAGCCCCAAAAAATAAAGAACTATTAAAAATAAGAGAGGATTTACAAAAAAAAATAGACAATTGGCATATTGCTAATAAAGGCAATGAAATAAATTTAGAGGAATATAAAAAATTTTTAAAGGAAATTGATTATCTAAAAGAAGTAGGTCCGGATTTTAAAATTCAAACAAATAACGTTGATGAAGAAATAACTAGCATTGCCGGACCACAATTAGTGGTTCCAATCATGAATGAAAGATATGCATTGAATGCTGCTAACGCTAGATGGATGAGTTTATATGATAGTTTGTATGGCACAGACATAATTGAACAATCTGAAGATAGTGCCCATCAAAGATATGATCCTTTAAGAGGGGAAATGGTTATAAAATATGGAAGAGACTTTTTAAAAAAATATTTTCCTCTAGAAGATTTTGAGTGGCATAATATTACAGGGTTTAAAATTGATAATGGTTCTTTAACAATATTAAAAGATAATGCTGAAACATCTTTAAAATTTAAAGATAAATTTATTGGTCATAGAGGAGAGGCCAATAATCCTTCAGCAATAATATTAAAAAATAATAATCTTCATATAGAAATAATTATAGATCCAAATGCTTTTAGTTCTAAACAAGATCCTGCTAAAATTAGCGATATTATTGTTGAAGCTGCAGTTTCAACTATTTGTGATAATGAAGATAGTGTTGCTGCGGTTGATGCTGATGACAAAGTTATTTGTTATCGTAATTGGCTTGGACTTATGAAGGGTGATTTAAAATCAACTTTCGAAAAAAATGGAAAGACATATGAACGTAAATTAAATCCTGACAGAAGTTATATTTCTAAAGATGGAAAAGGATTAAAACTACATGGAAGGAGTTTGTTATTGATAAGAAATGTTGGACACCTTATGACTAACTCAGCAATCACTTTAAAAGATGGTTCTGAAATACCAGAAGGTATTATGGATGCCTTTATAACTTCAGCAGCTTGCCTTCACGATATCGAAAAAAAAAGTAATTCTAGAAAAGGTTCCATTTATATTGTTAAACCAAAAATGCATGGTCCTGATGAAACTGCATTTACAGATTTAATCTTTACTAAAGTTGAAGAAGTTTTAGGATTGGAAAAATACACATGTAAAATTGGAATAATGGATGAGGAAAGAAGAACATCGTCCAATCTTAAAGAGTGCATCAGAACTCTGAAAAATAGAGTATTTTTTATCAATACAGGTTTTTTAGATAGAACTGGTGATGAAATGCATACATCAATGGAAGCAGGTCCAATGATAAAAAAAGGAGATATGAAGTCTTCGAAATGGATTAATGCATATGAAAATAACAATGTGGATGTAGGACTTGCGTGTGGTTTTTCGGGTGTAGCACAAATTGGTAAAGGTATGTGGGCCATGCCAGATAAGATGAAAGATATGATGGAGCAAAAAACTGGCCATCTTAAAGCCGGAGCTAATTGTGCCTGGGTACCTTCTCCTACAGCAGCAGCTCTTCATGCTCTTCATTATCACGAAATAAATATTTTTGATCAACAAAAAGAATTGCAGAAAAGACAGGCTGCAAAGTTAGATGATCTTTTAACGATTCCAGTAGCTGATAGACCAAACTGGTCTGTTGATGAAATAAATTCTGAAATTGCAAACTCTGCACAAACTCTATTGGGATATGTTGTGAGATGGATTGATCATGGCGTTGGTTGTTCAAAGGTACCTGATATTAATAATATTGGATTAATGGAAGATCGAGCTACTTTAAGAATTTCATCTCAACACATTGCTAATTGGGTTCATCATGGTGTTTGTTCTAAGGAACAAGTAATAAAAATTATGAAAAACATGGCAAAGATTGTAGATGATCAAAATAAGAATGATGGCGCTTATACTCGATCTGGAAGAGGTAGCTATGAAATGATGTCTGATAATTTTGATCAATCGGTTGCGTTTAAAACTGCTTGTGATTTAATTTTTAATGGAAAAGAACAGCCTTCTGGATATACAGAGCCTTTACTACATCTAAACAGATTGTTAAAAAAGTCTAGTCAGAATTAGTTTAAATTCCTGATCTATTTTTAAAGGCAGAATATAAAGTTCCATCATCCAGACTTTCTATCTCACCCCCAACTGGCAGACCTTGTGCTAGTTTTGTTATTTTTGTTTTAGTTTGCTTAAGACTATCTTGGATATAATAAGCTGTTGTTTGACCTTCGACAGTTGCACTTGTGGCTAATATAACTTCCTCTATATTTTCTCTAATAACTCTCTCCACCAATGAATTAATTAAAAGGTCTTCTTTTCTCTGACCAGCAGATGAAATTGTTCCACCAAGAATATGAAAATATCCCTTAAAAATATTTGAATTTTCTATAGACCATTGGTCAGCTATGTCTTCAACAACACATATTTTGTTATATTTCTCTTTTGTATTTTCACAATTGTTACAACCGTCTGAGTTTGATTTTAAAGTTCCACAAGATTGGCATCTAATTACATTTTTATAAACCTGGGCTAATGTATTGGCCATTGGTTTAACCAATTCATCTCTATTGTTTATAAGTTTTAGCACAATTCTTTTTGCAGATTTAGGACCTAAGCCTGGAAGCTTAGCAATTAATTTAATTAATTCATCTATTTCACTAATATTTTGCATTGAATTAAAGTGGCCATTTAAAACCAGGAATGTCAAATCCACTTGTGGATTTTGAAAGTTCCTCAGATGTTTTAGACTTTAGTTCTGATTTTGCATTATTGTGAGCCGCTACGATTAAGTCTTCTATTATAACTTTATCCTCTTTCATAACTTCATCAGATAAATTTATTTTAATCATTTCGTTTTCACCATTTAGTATAACTTTTACTGAGTTGGAACCTGAAGTTCCCTCAGCCTGAATATTTTTAATTTTTTCCTGGCTCTCTTTCATTTTGGCTTCTAATTCCTTAGCTTTATTTAAAATTTTTGTAAAATCAGTCATTTTTTTTGTTATCTCTTTGCTTAATATCAATTAGCTCAGCATCAGGAAATTTTTGTAAAATATCCCTATAAATTGAAGATTTTTTTACAGAGTCAATTAACTCTTTTTTTAAATTTACTTCCTCTTCTTTTTTAGATGGCTGACCCTTTGTTTTACTTAATGTTATTATCCACCTTTCGTTTGTCCACTCATAAAGTTTTAAAGACAAGTCTTTGATAAAATCTTTATCAAGATCTTCATTAAAAGAAATTTCTATTCTTTTGTTTTCAAAACTTACAAGGTTAACATTCTTTTCTAATTCATATTTTAATTTAATTTCTTTTTTAGATGAACATAATTCCAATAGATCATCAAATGAATTTAAAAGTTTTGTCTGTAGTTTAATTTCTTTCCCCTCATCTTTTATTTTTATATCTTTTTCTTGAACAATATTTTTCATTTGACCTATTGTTTCTGCTTTGTCTTTTATCCCAAACAAATCATCATCATCTTTTGTTTGTAAAGAAGAGGCATAATTAACTTTTTCAGTTTTTTGAGATGCTTCTTCGTCATCAATATCTAATACTTGCTTATTCATTTCTTTTAAATGTGTCAGTCTAATTAAAAACATTTCCATAGATAAATGTTGATTAGAAACAATATCTAGCTCTTCCAAAGTCTTAATTGTAAATTGCCAAAATAATATTAAAGTTTCATTATTAACTTTTCCTGAGATTTCTTGAATCTTTTTAAATTCTTCATCATTTAAAGAAAAATTTGTTCCATCAATATCTAATGAATTAATATTTTTAAAATAATAAAGTAATTCTAGGAAATCATTTATAAATATTTTAGGCTCAACTCCCTGATTGTATATTTCCCTGTAAGTATTTAAAACTTCTTTTTCTTTGCCCTCAAATATAAGTTCAAACAAAGTAATTAGTTGTGATTTATCGAAATAACCAAATATTTTTTGAGCAGCACTTAAATCTAATTCTCTATTTTCATCTAATGTCAGTAATGCTCTATCAAGTAATGATAAGGCATCTCTAACTGACCCTTCAGAAATTTTAACAATCAATTTAAGTGCATCATCTGATGCATTGCCATTTTCTTTATTCTTAATTTCTTTAATAAAATTAAATAATTCAAATGATTTAATCCTAGATAGGTCAAATCTTTGACATCGTGATACTACTGTAATTGGAATTTTTTTTATTTCAGTTGTTGCAAAAATAAATTTTAAATATTCTGGCGGCTCCTCTAATGTTTTTAACAAAGCATTAAATGCTTGTTTGCTGAGCATGTGAACTTCATCTATTATGAATATTTTATATTTAGCTGTAGTTGGACCATACCTTGAGAATTCAATAAGGTCCCTTACATCATCAACTCCTGTCTTACTTGCTGCATCCATTTCTAAAACATCAATATGATTTGAATTTGAAATTGCAGTACAATTTTCGCAAAAATTTTCTTTGCATAGGTTATCAGTGCCATTTGAACAATTTAAAGACTTTGCAACTATTCTTGCTGTGGTAGTTTTTCCAATTCCTCTAATTCCTGTGAAAAGGTAAGCATTTGGAACTTTATTAGCCTTAATTGAATTTGATATAGTTTCTGCCACCACATCTTGACCTATAAGGTCATCAAATGTCTGGGGTCTATATTTTAAAGCTAAAACTTTTGTATTTTTATTCATTTTTTTAAGGAGACTAGAACCTGAAAAACTGTCTCTACGACTGCTTCCGTTAAGATCTGGTCGGGTTCAAGCAGCATTCACCTCTAGCCTCCAAAACTATTATAGCAGTAATGTTTTCTAATCTACAAGAAAAGTTTCTAGGTTATTTTTCTCTAAATTTATCAGCCTCAAAAACACCTAGCACGTGAAAGTCTTGACAATGAAGTCCCAATTCCTCCAAAGATTTTTGAACTTTTGTATCTTCTATGTGGCCATCTAAATCACATAGAAAAAAATAAGATTCGAATGAATTCTGCTCTGGATAACTTTGAAGCTTTGTAAGATTAACACCATTAATAGCAAAACCTCCCAACGACTGATAGAGGGCAGCAGGTTTGCTTTTAAGTTTAAATAAAAAAGAGGTTATGTATTTTTTATTTTCAAAATTAGGCTGTGAAACTTCCTTTCCCATAATTAAGAACCGAGTTGCATTTCCACTTTCATTTTCAATATTGGGAGCAAGTATTTTTAAATTATAAATTTCTGCACTCAATGATGATGCTATTGCTGCTTCACTTTTAATTTTATTCTTTGAAATGTTTTCAGCAGATCCCGCTGTGTCAGCTCGAACATGCTCAACAAAGTTATTCTTTTTTATAAATTTTGAACATTGAGATAACGCCTGAGCATGAGAAAACACATCTTTAATATCACTTAGCTTACTATCAGGCTGTCCTAATAAATTATGTTCAATCTTTTGAAAATATTCGGCGTAAATATTTAGTCTGTATTTAAAGATTAAGTACTCTATTCCAATATTTCCTGTAATGCGATTTGATTCTGGTATTACTATTCTAGAATTTGTCTCTGATGAGGCTTTTAAAAAACATTCATCAAATGTTTTACATGGAATAATTTTTGCATTTGGATCAATTTCTAATGCTGCCAAATGTGAATAAGCTCCAAAAGTTCCCTGAAAATATATTTTTCTCATTCTATTATGATTTATATTCCATAATTTTTTTTATAGCCAGATAATCCTCTTCTGAATCGACTCCAATAGGAGAATATTTTGCTAAGGCTACATTAATTTTTATATTATTATCAAGCGCTCTTAATTGTTCTAATCTATTTTTTTTTTCATTTATAGTTTGATCTAAATCTATAAATTTTTCTAATATATTTGTCTTATATGAATATATTCCAATATGATGATAAACATTTAAATTACTTGAAGGCATACTTTTTCTACTAAAGTTTATTGCTAATGGAAAATTATTTTTTACTATCTCTTTTTCTGTAAAAACTTTAACAACATTTTCATTTTCGAGCATAGCATCATCTTTTAATTTTGCAGCCAATGTTCCAATTGCTGAATTATTGTTAATCATAAAATTATTTAAATTTATGATATCATTTTTATCAATATCAGGTTCATCCCCCTGAAGATTCAATATGTAATCAATATTTTTTAGATTAAGTTTTTTATAAGCTTCAAAAATTCTATCTGTACCAGTTTTATGATGACTGCCAGTTAAAATTGCCTTTCCACCATTCTTGGTTACATCCTCTAATA
>Ga0209119_1002005_pt1 | contig 19267 bp, 23 predicted proteins | sample COG_03_FD_184747 | JGI IMG/M metagenome (GOLD analysis project Ga0209119, IMG submission 184747) | Pelagic Microbial community sample from North Sea - COGITO 998_met_03 (SPAdes) (version 2) | ecosystem: Environmental > Aquatic > Marine > Neritic zone/Coastal water | place: Helgoland, sampling... | reverse complement strand
CATCGAGGATGATGCATGCGACCTCTACGTATTCGATATGAAAGCCGACAATTGGTGCAAGGCAAGTGGTAACATCGGTGACACTGAGGACGTAACCCCCCCTGCCGCAGACGGTAGCGGAGACGCCCCTATCACAGGGAGAAGAGGATTTTTTGCAAGGCTCGCGCGTGCTTTTGGGGCGAGAGGTGGCACTATGGATTTTGGGGCGACAGGTGGCGCGAGGGGTCCCCCGAGCGCTCCCCCGGGCGATGCCCCGATCGGTGCCCCGAGGGGTCCCCAGAGCGTTGTCCTGAGCGTTGGAAGGCAGTTAACTCAGTCGGAGTTCGATGGTCTGAGCCTCCGGCGCTTCAAAGAGAAAACGCTACCGGAGTTTAACGCCTCGTTCTTTGGCGACTCCGTATCGAGCGCGACCGCGGCGAAAGTCGTCGGAGAGCTGCGCATGCTTTCTGGAACGGATACGGTGATTCGTCCAAAGTTCCTGGAAGACCTTTTCGCTACTCACGCGACTCCGTGAGGGACTCCGTGAGGGACTCCGTGAGGGACTCCGTGATTTGTAGTCAATTGTGACTATAACCGACACACCTATTATTAACTAACATATCAATACGATGCCCAAACTTTTTATCCGTGAAAATATAAAGTATCGCGCGTCGAGTGCCATACTTTGCCGCGCAGGAAATGAGCTGGGAAACACTATGCATGGGCACCATGATTTTCAACTGAGTGATGATGTGCTACACAAGGTGCACATCGGACACTACACCTTTTATTCAAAGGCCATCGTGAAGAACGCGAAGTATATGATTCGCGCCCCCGGTGTCTTCGTCAGGGAGTACGTTAGTGGGGAAGACGAAGTTACAGAGGTTACAGACAAATCCACGGCAAAAAACATATTAAAGCTCACGTCGTTAGGAGATGTCGTTCACGGTGCTGAATTCTTCGGTATCCCCGACCCTAACGGAGAAAAAGATCTCGAACATAGAACACTCTACGGTACCACTGGTAACCATTACTTCATTCGAGGCACGTGCTACAATAAGAAAGGCGACAAGGTGACGCGTAAAACGGTCAACACTCTCGGCTTCGGGGAGCACACGTACCCAGGGTGCAAGTACGCACGGGAAGGCAGAGGGGTTGCGTTATGTACCGTGGCGCGGACGTTAGAGAGTATGATTTAGAACCGCTTGGGTGCTAACGGTTGAGAGCGACTATAATAGTATACCGTACATTAAGAATACACGATGCCAGACACACAGCAGAGTCAAGCCATCACATGGAAGGACAATGGTATTTCGACAATCGGACGTGGTCCTCATGGTGAGACGTATATTTACATACCCCTTCGAGTGGTGAACCACGCTAATGTGATGCTCTGGACGTATGGGCTAGACAAACGCGGAATACCTGGCATAAGGCACTTGGCCGAACACGTCTCCTGTACGGGAGACAAAACAGACAACGAGGGGTATGCTAAGAGGATTAAAGGGGTCAATAATGAAACGCTGTTGAACGGGTTACGAGCGAGTGGTGATGACCGCTTCGGGCCAACTGGCAGTGCGAATGCTACGACGAGGGAGAATAATGCGTGCTTTTATACGTGTACACTAGCGGACGAAACCACCGTGTGGGAACAATGGGACCTTTATGTGAAACAGGTGCTGACCTCGAAGGTATGTCCCGAGCGCCTAGCGACAGAAGACTTAGTGACGCGAGAAGCGTCGGCGGTGCGGGCTGAGGCAGCGAGGGGCGAGTCGACCTGCGCAGATTTAATAAATGAGTTCAACGACCTATCGGCGATAGAAATGGGTGTAAACACGAAGGCCGCGGTGATCGGTAATAATGGGATGGAGACGGCGGAGGCACAAAAAATGCTGTGCGTGAAACAAGGGACGAAACTGTTGCTTCACATTCGCCAGCTCTTCGCGGCCGATAATTTGTCAAGTACAGCATTCATCGTAACGAGTGGTGACCTTCCACGCTCGACCGAACCCATAGTAGAGTTGAGCACATTTAAAGAACGCGCTCAGACGTGCGCGGAAGCAATAGATGCCTGTATGGTGTTTCGGAAACTGAACCCGACGCCCGATCTGTGGGGGCAGAATGTGTATAATCCATACGATGAGCCACAGAGAACTGAAGACGACTTAAGATCACTCCATGAGTCCAGATCATCAACAATAGAATCGAACCACTCGGTGAAGGCACAAGGAGTCGCTCTACGAATATTGGGATTTAGTGGTGTACCCAATGCGTTTGAAGACAGCGTGCACTATCACATCTTGAAAGAGATAATGTGTGAGGTGGAGCAAAAAATGAAAGAGGTGGCCAGTGTGTACCAAGTCATGTGGGATGGCGTGGGTCGGAGCCCTTCATTTTCATTCATACTGGGTCCGAAAGAACACCCAAAAGAATTCCCTACGATACAAGAAAAGCTGTTTAAAACGATAAGTAATGTCACTCAGGAACAGTTTACTACAGCTCTCGCCAAGCTGAACAAGGAGTGGAGAGAGTGGTCAACAGACACCACATTTATGGAGAAACTTCCAAATTTGCTGAGCACATATGAAAATGCTGGAAAATCCATGGACTATATTTTCCAGCGACAAACTGATCTTCAGAAAGTGAACTGGAAAACGTGGAACGAATATTTCACGGAACGTATCTTTCCCCACATGGTAAATTGTCACAGAGTGGTTACATTCGTATCCAATGACATGTACAACCCAGATAGAGTGCCACCACCGTTAACGTACACCGTCCGTGGACAATCGAGTTCGGACATACTTGTTACACCTAAATTTGTGAATTACGGTGAAATATTAAGCGATGTAGAACCAATTATGGAACCAATTATGGAACCAATTCCGGGGGAAAAGTGCATTGTACTCCTACGGTTAGAGAGCAATGATCAGCTACTCGCTATGATCATGAAATCAATCGCGGATGATGAAACAGGCGTGGTTGCGGATGACATTGGGTTCGCATTACAGGTTCAAGTTGAGGTACCCCCAACTGAACTCGCAGGTACTGGGACGTTGCTTACGAATATACTAAAGAGTTTCAAAGAAGTCAAGAGCGAGCGAATACATAATGCCTTACGAGCGCTTCAACAACGTGGAGAAGATATTACGCATAGACTAACATCGGAGTGTCACTCGCACGTGATGCGCAGTAATACCCTCTCTCCAATTGCTAAGGCGGGGAATGTATCGGAGGATACTGTAAGGAAGGCGATAGGAGTTGTGATGACACGTAAAGCTGAAATCATATACTTTCTACCAACGGCATTCTATGGAGGAGCAGAGGGTACCGAGGCCGAGGCCGAGGCGGAGGCCAAGGCCGAGGCCGAACGCAACGTGGAAAACGCACGAGCTAGCTACAAACAGGTCGGAAGAACAATGCTAGATTTTGGCAACCGTGAATATAGAATATTCAAAAAACAGTGGACGCGGACGGTAGCGGCCGATGCCTCGGCCTCGAAGTGGGCGAAAGCGAAGCAAGCATTCATCGCAGTTGGAGATTCGGCGGGTGCTTTACCAGTTCAGGTGTGGGTCCCGTTCGTCCCTACGTCTATATATGAGATGATAATATATGAGGTTGTCTCTAATTTTTTTGCCCACGGTGGATGGAATTCGATGGGTATGGCTTTGATGCGCCGTCATTTTAATGATGTGTACGGAATAACATCTACTATTGCATTCCCAAGGTTCATTTACGATTGTTACTGTTTGGTATTTGGGACTGAATTTCACCCGAGTAAAGCGAAAAAGGGCTGCGAAGACTTAAATGATACGGTCGACCGCTTCTTCCGAGCGTTAGAGCGGGAAAAATGGAGCGCTACTGACCCGGAGGGCCGTTGCTTGGACTACTGGATACGGCAGGCATGGGGTATATTTAAAAAACAAAAGTCCATGGCGAACGGGTATGTATACTATTTTGTACACTGCAGGGATCTTAATGTCAGCATGAAAGAGTACGGGGACTTGTTAAAGGGACTAAGTACTGCATCCTTAGCGGATGATAAAGTTTGGACTCCTGCGATGGTCAGTGTCACAGAAAAGCTTATGGATGCGAAGAACGCGAATGGGGTATTGAGTCTCATAAACGTAGGGTCTAATGGTGTGGGGCTCTTCAAGAATGATGAGCAGCACCCAATGTAGAAAGTTAGAGCCCTTTAAACAATTTCTAAAGTCGAATCTGAGTCAAGTGTTTGAGATTGAGGGTCTGTTCCGTGGGACGCTGATCGATGCTCAGCGTTATCCGTGCGATGAACATGGGCCAATGCTATTGCGTGTGCTGGATCATTATCGGACGCGCGAGTGTGAGTGGTGGGTGCACTACACGGGGCCAAAGCGCGCGTGGGCGATGTTTCAGCGGAACTATAGCACGTTAAGTATCCTGGATCACGTAGTGTCTTCTTCGATTATTCCTACTCTTCGTGAGTTTGAGAACAATCAATTATCGCTTCGGATGGGTAAAGCTCAAGTGTATTGTATAACGTGTTTTGATCTTCGTGTGGAAAACGCGTCATTGAAACAAAAGCTACTCGCGGCCGAAGGGGCCGGAGGGGCGACAACGCACGAGTCGGGGGCAACCGAAGCGAACGCGAAGCCGCTGATTCGCGCATGGTTCGATACGCACTATCATCGCGAGGGTGGTGGTATTGGGTACTCTAGGAAGCAGCTGCGCGAAGAGCTGAGTGCGTACTTATCGTCATCATTTGGTTTTCGACGTGAGTTGACACCGCTATGTTCACTGTGGTCTTGGTTCGTCAAAGAGGTGATTGCGGATGAGTCACGACAGTACCGACCGTTCCGAGTGTGGAAAAAAATGTAATCACCCGTTGGTCGCACTTTCTGATTTTGAGCGTTGGATGCAAATGTCGCTGCCACCGAGCGAGCTGACAACGAGCGAGCTGTCCGAGTGTCAGATCGTAGAATGTTTGCTGCATCAGATAGAAGCTCATTTTATCGCACATGTCATTCACGAAAGATGACATCGTGATGTCTAAATATAAACTGCTAAGTCAGCCACTAAGTAGAGAGAAAACATTAGAGTCCATTCAGTACAAGCTAGAAGTCATGCGACGGTCAACGAGAAGCCTAGAGACAGAGGTCTCGATCGGCAGAGAGATAGATAAGTTGTCGCGATCATTTGATGCCTACTTTTCGGTATGTGGGGCACAGAGTGTGTGAGTGTGATAACATTTTCGTTGTGGTTTTATGGGTTTTTTTGTAATGGCTACACGTCGAGTGTGTTTCACTTTTTAGGTGCGTACTATTCGTTCATGGTCGTGCACGATGCGTCACACCGTGTGGCGTCCCGATGGTGGGGGCGACTATCCGCGCTACCGTTGGGTATGTCATATGATGAATTTGCGATTCTGCACCGTCGTCATCACGCTAACGTCAATGACAAGCGATTGGATCCAGACTACACTATGCAGAGACTACATCCTCTTTGTTGGCTCTTTGCTCCAGAGATCTATTTGCACTACTTCTTAACTCGCAAAATAGGGTTAAGCTTGAATCAGAGAGTGGGTGGTGGAATTCGATATCTAGTGATCGTAGGATCGTACATGGTCTTCTCACGAACTCATGGGGTGCGGTGGGTACTGATTCATCTGGTCGGTCCTTCGCGGTGCGCGCTGATGCTGCTCGTGTACCTCTTAGATGTTCTTCCACATCGGAATCTGAGCGAGGGACAGACGAGGAATCTGTGGACTGAAGAGAGAGCACCGTATTGGTTGGAATGTCTAACGCAGAAGCAATGCTACCACGCCGAGCATCACAGACGTCCACATATTCGAACGCTAGAGTTATGAAATATTCCTTATGCGAACAGAATTATAATAGATCAATCGAAGGTAGTGTTGAAAATGTTACTGACGTAACGGAACGCAAAACATTGAGTCATATGTTGAGTGAGGCGCGGGTTATACGCGATCGCGCCATTGATGTGCAGGAGTTGTGTGAGACGTTCTACGCGTGCGCGAAGAACCATTCGGAGCTCAAGAAACGCAGAGATGCGGTGGCGAAAGTCATGCAAACGTGTTTACGGCTTCATTCGACCGCGGTGAACCATCACGAAGTCGCGAAACATACCGAAGTCGCCATGGGGGCAATTTCAGTACATAGCGCTGCGATCGACGAGCAACGGCGTGTGCTTCACGCGATGAGCGTCGCGGATCGCGAGTGGTACTCAACGGTGTGCGATGTGGTGAATAGGATGGACAATTGCGAATTTCGAAAACGGATTATGGAGGAGCCGAATGAATTCTCAGCGCTGATCCGCGAGTATAGTGAGGCTGATTTAAGTGTGGTGAATCTATTTGGAAGTGTGAGAGATACGGTCTCGAATGGAAGTATGAAGCGCGAGCTTCTTCGACGTGCGTCGCACACAGTAAAGTTGCGTGAACAAGTGGAGAACTTACTTATGTGCGACCATGGTGCTGTGTGACCATAGACTTCATGCACTCAATAGCAATATCCTTTCTCTCCTCAGCGGTGAGGGGGTCGATGGAGCCTTGAACATGCTGTAGGTTAAACATGTCACATGAAACAGATACGTATTTTTCATATGGAATCGCCCCGAGAATGTACAACTTGAGTAATTCCTCCGTCCCCCCGTAGTACGCGTCAGGGAGATAGGCGGTGAGCGTTTCCCCATATGCCATGGAGCAACAGAGGCTTAATCCGTGCGAGATGTGTCTCCGATAGCGACGGAGGCCAATTCTGAAACAGGCGTGCGTGGCCTCCGTGTCCGCTCGAGCGACGCTATCGTTAATAAGCATGGATCGTGGGACGGCGAACACCGCACAGATTTTCTGACTCACGGAGCGCATAATCTGTACGTAATCAGACCGTCCTTCGGCCGTGACGAGCTTGCTTAGTTTGAGGCCTTCGGGTATAGCATGGAAGTGAGCCTCTGGGATATCATCATCGTACGTATCGTAGGAATCCCTTACTGCCTCTTGCATCTCATCGAGGTATGCTTGATTCTGTTTCGCCGTCCATTCACGCTGCTTCTGTGTAAAATCCCGCGTCTTCATTCGGCGCATTTGGTTCGATTCGGCGAATGTCCCACGTGGGTTCTGGGCGCGTTCGCTACTAATGATCCCACTTTCTGGCCTAAGTGTTTTATCGATGTGCGTGTCTGTTTCACAATATATGTTGGGTTTGACCTTTTGATTTTCGATGGTTATGACGCGCTCGGAGAGGGCGCGTTTGAATCTCACATGGTGTGCGATCTTAGCGATCATCGATGTGAGCGTTCCATCCGAAAGTGGGGATGCGTCGAAGGCATTCGTGATGGTGATATTCTGGGCGGTGGAACCGCCGCGTAGTGCACCGATGAGTTCGTTTTCACCTGGACGTAAGCGTATGGAATCGATCTCAGCGAGTGCGATGCATCGCATCTGTGGGCTCGTCGTGAAGACGACAAATCCCCATGATACGATCTGCATCAGCATAGCATTCGCCATCGTTTCCAGTTTCTCCCTCTCGTGGTGTTCGAAGAGGATGTCTTCATTGTCCCGCATGACACGGATTGATTGTTCTGGAACCACGTGGTGTGTGATGACATGCATGCACGCGCCAACCGTGATGTCCGTCATATAAATCTTTTGTAAATACGCAAGCCTCTCTAAATCGAGCAAAACATCAGACTCGTGGCGGAACACATGGTCCATAATTGATACCATGTGTGAATCTTGCATGGTGTGCGGCTGTGGATGTGAGGGGATTTGCCACACGCTCTACACGTGCAATGGAGTGTGGACGTGTTCGATATGCTGTGGTGAATTTTCGACGTGCGCGATGAGTTCGTTGAAGCATTTAGTGTGCGCGGGCTGCGCGGGCTCCGAGGGCTCCGAGCGCGCCAGCGTCGATGAACGCTGGTCACCACACGTCAAGCGCATTGGGGATGTCGCGTGGGGGGATACCGACGGCGTTGCCTCGGAGGTGATCTATTTAAATTTCATCAAAGTGATGGAGAATGAGGTAGCGACGGATATCTTACGACGATGCGTTCGGGGTGTTCTCGGCGCATCCTCGAGTTTCGCAACAAAGCTAACAAGATAAAAATCCAACTGCGGGATGGTGAATTCCATGCGTTTTCGCACGTATTGGAGGCGGAGCAGTGCAAGAAGAGCTTACGAACGGGCAACCTTGAACCGTGGCACTTCTGGGCGGAAAGCAATGTCGCGATCCACCGTAGATCATACAACGCGTTGAGCTCAGCGATGAGTGAGGGAAGAACCTTAGTGTGGAAGTACGGTACCGACGAGCTCCTGGCCGTGGAAGTCCATGTCGACGATGGGGTGAACTGCGAACGGGCGATCGAAGATTTCGCAAATGCGGCACTGGAGGCTATGGAGACTATGGATGCCAACCCGAGCACTTCGGATGATCGCACCGATGCGAAGAAAGGCAGTGCCAACGGGCATTTTTCAGGATCTCTCGACTGAGGAGCCGCTCAAATTTGTCTGATATGCCCCGGCCGACTAGGGCGTGATCGTTGACATATTCGATGTGTCGCGCTTTCTTTTTTTTGCTGGCGTCATCGTGAGTGATGGAAAATAAAGGAAAGTACTTCGTAGTGCAGTAGCGGCAGACGCCTGGTTCGTGATCGTCGGATTGCTCTTCTCTCATGCGACAAATCGCGTATAGTTTTCCACATTTGCCAAAGCACTCGACGACTCCGCAACCGTTTGTTTGCTCGTGGCAGATGTCGCAGCCACATAGGCAGTTGGGGCAAAGTGTCGTCGGCTCTATACTTTGTATCCACTCTGGTTCGTGTAGCGATAACACAAAGTCCTTAAAGTGGCGAATCGCACAGCTCTGCATACTGAAGTTCGCATTGTTTCCATGCTTCTCCTCCACATCGAGGATTTGATCCAAGTGCCCATCGAAGAGCGCAGCTTCGGTTTTATAGTAGAGGTAGGTTCGGAGTATCATCGTGATACTCGACCGATACGTCGCTTTCGAACTCGGGCGAAGGTGATGGCCTTTCCGTGAGCTAATAATGGTGTCTAAGTATTCGCCAAATTGCTCGATGTAGTCGGATTCCAAGAGCTGTTGAAACGTTGCCATAATCGATTATGGCATCCTTTCAACACGCTCGCTCCGTCAACGCTAGGTACCAAGCGATGACGAAGCGACCGATGAAGATCAAAATCAGGCAGCGGTCACCGTTCATTTGGAAGAATGTAAACGGGATCGATCCAAAGATGGGACAGGTTCTCTACAATGAAATCTACGCGCTAGAAGAGCGGCTACTCGACCACATTCAACGAACGGGTTACGTCAGCGAAGAGACCATTTCCCTCTATGAAAAATTATCGATGGCTCAAAGTTATGACTTCATTCGTTCTCTGTACCCGTCCGATCCATCGTCACCATCGCCTCGCTCACTTATGGGTGTCGATGGCACCGTTGGAATTGACGAACGTACGTCGGCGGCGATCCGCCTCGTTGGGGAGGCGATGAGTGCGGCGAGCTCAGACTCGAGGTCGGATTCCGAATCGTCCATATCGACATGATCGTGCGTCGCGAGGACACCGGAGACTTCACAGACGGAGTGTGCCATGTCGTCCAGCGCGTCGCGCAACTCGCTTACGCTATTGAACTGATCATCGACGTGCCGTAGCGCGCCATGGGTGACCGTGAGGCTCTCACCAATACGTAGATTTAAACGGGCCTGCTCCAGTGTGAGTTGATGTTGAAAAATCGACAGAATGTGACGGTTTGTCACCTCCAGACTTTTATGAATCATCTTACGCTGCACGAGGAGTCGTTTGATTTTGTCCAGGGGCGGCGAGGGAAGCGCGCACAGTTTTCGGATATCTTTTGTGTACGCGAGGTGGAGTCGCTCATTTTTCGCGTTGAGTGCGTCACAGTGGTCTTTGCTGCGAATCAGTCCGTCTATCGCATCCAATAGCTTATCACTATTGTTTTTCATGTCTTGTTTTTTACATAACAGTCTTCGCATCGTAGTGCGTAGCGCCGAGTATCGCTCATATTCATGCTCGTAAAGATACCGCAGGCGTTACAGATAAAGTGAGCACTTTCTCCACCGGTGCACACGACCGTATCCGCACTCATATTGATTGGTTTTATCGATACGTTGGTGCAGTCCTTCGATGCGCACTGAACATTTGTGGTGTGTATGTCGTACACGACGCGGCAGAGTGAAGTGTATGGCTGTGATGCATTTTTCATGTCCATGCACTGACTGCACACATAGCACTGGATGACAACGGATGCCGCGTCATACCCTGAAGTGCGCAAATCGCGGGCCATTTCTTGCGTCGCTACCGTATGCGATACACTCCTTAACCCGCGCGCACCCGAAGCGTGTAACGCATACTTCAACTGCTTTCTATTCCCCGTCTCCTTGAAGACTCGAATCGCATTCGACGCGATGCTTTTGCTTTCATTGTCGCGACTTAATCGCACGAGTGTGCGCGGACCCTGCGGACCCTGCGGACCCTGCGGACCCTGCGGACCCTGCGGACCCCGTCGTGCGAGTTCTCGTCTGAGCTTCGCGCACCAACGGCTCACGTAAAAGTTCGCGTGGGTAAGAGTTGGCCGCATCGTATTTCTGTTGGAGAGGCGCGAGACTCGCGTGTGTGTGACGAAACCGAGGCTCGCACGCAAACGAAACTTGTTTACGTTGCGCGCTTCTTTGAGGACGCGGGTGGAAAACCTATTCCAATCGCAAAGTCGCATCATGTGTGTGCGTATCGGGGGGATATCATTGATGGACATAGACACGAAAAATTTCAAGTATGTAAAGAGAGCTTTCTGAGTCTCGATGGGGTCACCATCCGTCCCATTTCGAAGGCCAACCGCGGGGTGTGACATACCAAACTCGACGATGGCCTTCGCCGTCGACCTGAAGTCGACGAATAGAGCATTGTATTGTTCAGATATCTCCTTCAAATTGCGAATTTGACACCGTTGAGGTAGCGCCTTTCCTATTAGGTGTGTGATCGCTTTTTCGAAACATTTTGTTCGACCTCTATTGTCTGTTCGGTAGAGGGCCTGGATGAGTACGGAGTAATCAAACGTTTTGTAAATCGTCCACCCCCTCTGAGTCATTGCTTCCTCGAGGGGGAGATCCGAAAATCCCCATAGCCACTTTGCACGACTCGTCGCGTTCCGTTCGCTCGTGTCTCCTCGTACTTGGAGCGAACGTGAAGGACGTAGGGTTCTATCTCCTGTCCTTCGGATGAGATACAGTCTTTCATCGAGTACTCACTTTTCACGCCAACGATATTCCGATATGGCTGAATTGCACGCTGTGGTGTTATACCATTTGTTCTCGCATCCAAGTATAGCCCTAGCGTTTCGACCCGAATGCAGAGTACGCACCGACCACCGAAATCGACACCTGGGAACTCAAATTTTCGTAACGTGAAACCAAACATATGGACGCACTCGCACCTATTGCCTCGCACGCACCCTTCCTTCCCTATCCCTTCTACGAGATAAGCTTCTTCGTACGCCCTCGATATTGGCGATAATCGCTTCGGCTCTGACGTGGACTTCGAGTACATCTTATCTCTGAGGAATGGAAAATCATCCAGATTACAGTAGGTTTCGTCGCTATGTTTTGTAATGTGCACTCCGTTCGTTAACTTGATTTCACCATCGCCGCGTGGGGCGTACGAAGCACTCTGATTATAAATTTCATTGAAGTCGAACAAAATATTGCAATCGGTCGCATTCATCTATTTATAGCGTTCAATCACGTCAGTTACAACGGTTAGATCAAATGAATGTCCCAGCTTCTGTTTCCATGGATCATCATACTTGAAAGTATTGTGCTACTCGCTGTCATTGGTATTGCCTACTCTTCGAACACGGAAGCGCTCGAATCGTCCGTGGGGCCACACCTCCTCCACATTGTCACCATTTCACTCCTCACTATCACCTCCATTGAACCATCCGAAGAAGCCAAATCGTACGCTAAAGTCTACGCGTGGACAAATATGGGCATGGATAACATCTCACTGTGTCTAATGCTCTTTCGCTACTCACAATCCACAGCTCTTCACCTTCGTGGGAGCCCAGACAGTTTTTATTTTGGCTCATATGTCGTCGGTATCATACTGCTTATCATCATTGACACTCACAACATATCATTCACGTTTCGCCGGGCGCCTCCGAAGTCTCCGAAGTCTCCGAAGTCTCCGAAGTCTCCGAAGTCTCCGATACCGGCGAAGCCGAGATCTGTGCGTACGATCGAAGATGGTAGGCACGAGGCTTCGGACGGCGCGGTGTCGCGATACCGCAGCGACGTTGAAACGGGGAGGGTACGGATTCTACCAATGGAGCAGGCCACGGATGTTCTATATCAGCACCAGCACCCATCACTATTAGCTCGGGGTACAACATGGACTCATTTACAAATGCGATCTGGCTCATTTTAGTCATCGCTTCGTCAGTCGTGTCCATCGTAGGTTCCATCCTATCGGGTGAGCTCGGATTGAGACTCTACGCTCTTCTGTCTCCGTTTCTCTGGGCGTTTAATGTTACATTCATGCTGACGTGGGCCGATGACTTTAATATGAAGGTCCTGGCACTTAGCGTGTGGCAACTTATCGTCCATATTATTATTTCCCCATACATTGGTAAACGTGCGATTCTGGTCTCGAGTTCCTCGCTCGTGATCACGATGTCACTGAATCAATGGGGCTCGGACGCATTTGAAGTCGCGGCCTTCACGGCATGCGTTGAAGTCGCGACGTGGATAATTTCCTATTTTCTACTCACGCTGCGAAGCCGCATTCTACGGTGATCGTATCGTTGATCGTCATAGAGTAGATGTTCGTCTGTGCGATATCAGCGATATCAGCGATGGAGGTGACGCGGACTCCATTTACGTGCGTCACGACATCAAACACTCGCACGATCCGTTTTCCATACGTGTCTGTGTTGACGTCGACGTGTGCCACGACGACAGCTGACGTATTGCGCTTCGTCTGCACTATACGATACGTAGATAAATAATTCTGAAAGTGACTCGTTCGAATGGCCGAATCGATAATGTTGCAAGTTAGATTTGTCAAGGTGAGCGAGCCAACGCTACGGGAGGGGGGGCACTCGTACGCTGGATACGCGCTGCTGATAGGTGGACGTTTCAGCGACGGTAGCGGTGGCCATTCTAGTAGGACGACATTCCCACCGCGTTCAACTTTCGCACAGCCACCTTGGACGATGTACCCGTAGAGTAACACGTTTTCCAGCCAGCTAGCCTTGGGCCTCCATCCCACGCTGATCTCCCCGAACTCGTCGACGTCCATCGACGAGTCGATCTCTATGACCTTGTCGCCCTCTTTGAATCCCATCGTCATGAGTATATCGTTTTTGTGGCCCGCCATGATGAATGCCCCACGAATCGAACACGTCGTCTCCGGAAAAAAAGCGAGCACCGTCAATGAGTTTCGCACTGCTCGCCTCGACACACACGCTTGGTAGAGCATCCAGAAACACATAGGTATCCCAAACGCGATCCCCTCCGTGTCTCCACCGCTCGCTACCGTTACCGCCACGACCTCCAAGTTGCCATGCTTCCCTCGCACGAGTATCGGACCACCCGAGTTACCATCGTTGATGCTTATGTTGAACTGCATATGTTCATCATCCCACCCCGACACCGTTCCCTCTGACACCATGACGTCATTCGACGCCATCGGATAGCCCAAGGCGTACGCCCGCGTGAAATTTGGGATCATATCACTCGTGAGTGTCAACGGGCGATACGAAGTCGTCAAATCCGTCCGATCCATCCGTATGACCGCGAGATCAACCTGTGGAAACGCTCGAATCACCGTTCCGATTAAACCTTGCTTACCCAACAAAGGAAAAAAAATACTCACTTCGTGTGGATCTGGGCAGCCATCGACGACGTGGAAATTCGTCAGAATGTATTGAGAGCGTGCCGATGTCTCTACGCTCGTCAGAGAGGACGCGTCGATGAGAAACCCCGAGCCCGAAACCATCGAGTGGTCGTAGTGCCGTGATGGACGAAGCTCATCAAATTGATAATCCACACTCTCAATTCGACAACATGATTTACAAATGTCAATGAGTTCCGATCGGTGACTATCTACGTTCATCAACTGATGAAACTAAGGACTGGGCGATGCTCATATCTGCCATCGTCACGCCGCTGCGACCCGCGTGAGTCGCACACTTTTGAGATTGTCTGAACACTCGCGTGATCTCCGATTCAGCCGCCGATTGAATCAAATCTATCGCGCTCTCCGACCATTTTATTTTCTCCCTACCATTCGTGTGCGTAGCTGCCACCGCGTCCACCTCTCGTCGAAACGACCGCTTCGGGATCACAAAGGTATTAGATAATTTGGACATTTCGTCGAACTACGGATAGTGGGTACCTACTGAGCGTAACAAAGGCAAACGCGAACCACACCAGCTGTGTCGGTGTCGTCAGCGAAGCGAGCGACGTGCCGACGACGAGAACCGCGTGATCAACCGAATAATAACCAACGGACACACCACTGAGCAGAAAGAGTGGCATAAACAGTAGCGCGATCGTGCGCAGATACAGAACCGGAACAAAACCGCACAGTATTAACCCAATGTATATAACAAATCGCGCGAGTGTGTCATTCGGATATGTTCGGAGACACAGTGGGTAAAATAACATCGGATAGTACCTCGATGCGACGGCACCGAAGCTAAACAGCATTAGAAAACCAATCATACCCAACGCGTGACGTCGGAATGACCATAAATGCTTCATGCTCCCCTCTACGTTTGCCGTGCTCAAAGCTGAAAAGTGCAACTCGCGTAATTCCATCTGGTACTTTGGGGGACGAGTCACCGACTCCATCCTCGGTCAACCAACCAAACGCAGAGTCGCCCCAAGGCTCACCATCGTCGTCGACGCACCACCCGACGAAGCGGACGAAGCGGACGAAGCGGACGAACACATCCTGTGGGACACGACAGATGCGAAAGATATCAGAATGGAGCACTCGGATACCGTACTGTTCAGCGCGACTGTCTCACTCATAGACTTCAACAAGCTCAAATACTCAGAGACGCTGAGTACGTACAATACGCAACTCAAGCCCGCACACCTCTACCTACTCCAGAGCAAACACTCGACCACATCTCCATCGTGGTCGATACTCGCGATCGACATCGAAACATCCGTCGTCGACGCATCGGCGCGATCGTTCCCAGACGCGGAGCATGATCCAATACTTCAAATCTCCTTTGTGTTTCAAGATCGAAACGCGAACGTCGAGTCTCACCGCAGCTGGGTCTGCAGCCTCGCGCCTCCCTCTCACTGTGTCAAGCGTGAAGAGCAAGGGTACACGTACGAAGAGCTACCGTCTGAAACAAAGCTCCTTCAACGCTTCGTTGAAATTGTTCATCAGACGAACCCAGATCTCATCACGGGTTGGAACGTTCTGAATTTCGACATGGCCTACATTTTGGAGCGCGCGGATAGGCTGGGTCTACAGCTGCGCATTGGCCGCGACTTCAGCGCGGCGCGGTCGTGGGAACGCGAGACGCACACGCGCGCGCACGGAACGCGCGTAACGAAAATGTGTGACGTCCACGGTCGAATCGTGTTCGATTCAATGGCATCGTTCCAGCGAATTCTCAATGAGCCGTCGTACAAGCTACAGAGCGTATCTCTCAAGTACCTCGGTGGTGGCAAAGATGATATGCCATACGATCAAATTTTGCCAAGTATGGCGACGCTCGAAGGACGTATTCGCGTCGCGAACTATTGCTTCAAAGACTCACTGCTCGTTCTCAAACTCTTGGCCCACTTTAAGTTGATGCATCGATACAACGGGATATCAAACGTCACCGGTGTGACTCTCAATAAGGTCATTCATGGGGGGATGCAAATACGATGCTTCAGCGCCCTACTCAAAGAAGTCTACGTCTCGAACTTACCGTTTGCTTTCCCTAATATTGAGTGTGGTGACGACTCGAGTGGGTACCAGGGGGCCACGGTGATCACACCGAAAAAAGGCGCGACTGCGGATGTCATCGCTACGCTCGATTTCGCCGCACTCTATCCGAATATCATGCGCGCGTACAATATGTGCTGGAGCACTCTTCGCGTCTGCGCCGACCCATTCGCACCCAGAGACGCACTGCGATGCCCCTACCACGAGACCGAGCGTGGTAGCGGCCCTAGCGGCCGTAGCGGCGATACGATCCGTCGTGCGCTTTCGATCAAAGATGGCGTCGTCGTGAACGGATCGTGTGGTCAGATGGGATTCGTGCAAAACAAGGAGGGGCTCATTCCCCGCGTTCAAGGTATGCTCTACACGAAGCGAAAAGCGGTCAAGCGGGAGATGAAAGACGCCACTGGGCTCGACTACGAAATTCTCGACGCGTATCAACTCGCCCTCAAACTCGTGATGAACTCCATGTACGGCCTCCTCGGAGCGAAAAAGGGATACCTCCCCGACGTACGCATCGCTTCCTCCATTACGTGTGTCGGTCGCATGCTCATTGAGTGGTCGCGGATGCTCGCCGAACGACACCCAAGTGATCTTTCCGTGTGGGGTGGCGATACCGATTCCATCTTCGTGCACGCGCCGGCTGGGACCTGCGCGAGCGCCGCGGAGTACCACGAATTCTGGGACACCCTCGCGCGCCAAATTACTCAAACCTACGGCCACCCCGCCCTCGTCCTCGAGTATGAAAAAATGTACATGGGACACCCTGGCTCATTATCGTGGGTCCTCGTCGCCAAGAAACGATACGCTGGGTACAAGTGGGACGCTTTCGCCGACGCTGGAAAGCTCGTCTACACGGGCCTAGAGTGCAAGCGCCGAGACTTCTGCGCTCACCTAGCCGATACCATGAAACGCCTTCTCCTCGACATCTTCACCAAATCTATCGACGAAGCCTTCCGCGCCATGCATGACCACATCATCGAGACCTTCTCAAACAGGCGCGACCTCATCGAGGGCTTCGTCCTCTCCAAGCAGTACTTCAAAAAGGCCGAAGACTACTCCAACCCGAAAGCGATGCCACACGTCCAAGTCGCGCTCAGAACCAACGCTAATGTTGGCGCGCGCATTGACTACATCATATGTCAAAACAAACCTGGCGTCCCCCCTGGCTCGCTCGCGTCCATGGCCGCCTCACCCGATGAATTTGAACGTGGACGAACGATGGATATTGACTACTACTTTGACAAACAATTTTACAAGCCACTCGCGCGGATCACGGATGCCATCGATTCCGGACTATCGAAACACACATGGACCGCTATCAAGCAAAGCTTCACCCGCATCCGTGGAGCCAACTCTCGCAAACGAAATCGACAAGGCTTCGCGAAATTATTCCGCGTGGGCGACCCGTGTGTGCATATGGTTTAAAAAAGCTCGCACGCGCTGCTGTCGTTCAGTTTCGTTCTGGCCGCGCGCGTAACTCATATACCGAACCGCGTCGTGCGTCTCGTCCACGAACGCCGAACCATCCCTCGCGACCGTGAACCCCTCCGTATCTCCATTGTCAATAAACGAATCGTCCGAGTCGTACTTATCCTCGCTTTCGTCGTAGTCCCCCCCCAGGCAAAACTCTTCAAATAAACCACTCGCCAATTCTGCGCCCCAGCACCTCTCTACGATCTCCGCGTGTTCGGGGGACACGATTGGCACGCCGGTCGACACGTGGGGTGCCTCCCCATTTCGCCAGAGTGTCGACTCGTCCAGTGGGACTAAACCCCAATATTTCCACGCCTCGCAGAGTGCGCCGACGATGTCCGCTGTGTGTTCATTCTCATTCTCAAAGCTACAGTTCACTGGAACGTGTTCCCTCACACACTCAACTGGTTGCCACGTCGCGTAGTCCTCGAACACGAGGATGGACGTATCGATCCCGATTGCCACCGCAGTACACACCTCGATCTCATTCTCCTCCGCGCGAACGCCAACCACCTGACCGTAGAGATCACTCCCGTCGATATGCATACATTTCACGATATCACCCTCGGTGAATTCAGTAGCGCTCATGCGATCATCGTTGGATACATCCATTATAAATTTCCAAAGTAATGTACGTGAGACGCTCCAAGGACTCGTTCTCGTTCGTGCGATGCTGCCTGAAAAGGGTATCGCCATCACGGTGACGAACTTTGTGTGCACGGAGTCGACCTCGTATGTACTCACCCCAAATGACGTGTCGGACACCACCCACGGCACATACACCGTGGTTCTCCACTCTGATGTACCATTTGAGAGTGGACCCCACACACTCGCAGAGCTCATCGATTTCTACGATCGAGGAGTCATCGAAATTACTGGAGCCAGAGGACGACCCATTTATTTATCCAAAGTACTCGCGAACTATGTCACTCAAATATAATATGCCTGAGTCCACCATCACCAAGTTTGAGCAATGGGGACCTGATTACGTCATCGTACTACGCGTACAGGGGAACCTTCAACTCAACGGCGTGCCTATATTCGTAGGCCTCCCCTATGGGAGATACGTCGACACACCAGAGCACACCCTCACGCTCACCTACTATCCACCTTTTTCATATGGGCATCCCGAAGGCAACTACACCCATATCGTCGTACGATCACCCACACCTATAACCGAAGATGTACATACCGCAGTTACGAAAGGGTGCACCGCAGTCGGGAATACGACGTACGATAATTGGCGTGAACAGTACGGCGACGCCATCAACGATAGACACCTATCGACGATTACGAAAGTATCTAAGTAAATGATCACTAACATACCACTGGTTGCAGCGCTCGTCGTGAGCATCACACTCGGCCTCGCTCTCTCATACTTTGACGATTTTAAGTACTTCGGTGACGCGCTCACATCATTTACTCAATCCTTTGATCGACAATCGAACCGATGCAAAGGCAACACCTTCGGTGACAACTGTCAACACTGCGGCCTAGCGTCACCCATAGACGGTTGCTATCCTGATCTCAAGAAAGATTGGATTCATCGATACGAATGCGCGAAGAATGAAACACACACCTTCATGGGCGCACGCTGCACATACCTATGCCAAACATTCAATTGCACGGCTGTCGACCCACGGAGATGCTTTACGGATACGACTCAAGCGAAGTGCCATGATGTTTCTCTCTACAAACAACGATTCATTCGGACCTCAGAGCATTCGAACCGCCGACGGCTCCTGTCTTCGACCGCCGGGACCGCCGGGACCGCCGGGACCGCCGGGACCGCCGGGACCGCCGGGACCGCCGGGACCGCCGGGACCG
>Ga0209119_1001997_pt1 | contig 19326 bp, 20 predicted proteins | sample COG_03_FD_184747 | JGI IMG/M metagenome (GOLD analysis project Ga0209119, IMG submission 184747) | Pelagic Microbial community sample from North Sea - COGITO 998_met_03 (SPAdes) (version 2) | ecosystem: Environmental > Aquatic > Marine > Neritic zone/Coastal water | place: Helgoland, sampling... | reverse complement strand
TAGACTGTATTTTGTCTCCTAAGCCATCTACCAAAGTAATTCCCATTTGATCACAAATAGGTCTTTCTGGAATGGTATTGTTATTTTGATCACCTCCATTGGCAAAACTCAAATCATAGGTTGCGCCAAAGTCTAGGGCAATTTTTTCAATGGTTTTGCAAACCGTTCTATCTTGGTCTATAGACAACACACAATGATCTACAGATTTTATATTAGAAACAATAAAAACACGTTCTTGTTCTTGTTGAAATTCTTTAGACCCTTTTAATGCTCTTTGGTGATCGTTATTCACAATCACAAACAATTCATCAGCCAATTCTTTCGCATTGTTAAAATACTCTATATGTCCTTTGTGTATTGGGTTAAAATACCCAGATACAATCATTCCTTTTTTCTTACTCATGTTATTCTTTTTTATCTTCCAAAATCGTCTTGCACTCTAATAATATCATCTTCATCTGAAGGATGAGTAGCATCGGTATGTTGCCAAATTTCTGCTACTACCGAAGTTTCGTCTAAGCCAATTAAACGATGACGCTCACCTTGTTTTAAAATGATTTGATCTCTTTCTTTATATTCTTTCATTTCATTTTCTTCATCAGAATCACTTCTAATAATCCCAGCAGTGCCTTTGTATACTTGCCAAATTTCTGCACGTCTGTTATGATATTGCCAAGATAAGCGAGCGTTGGGTTTTACTATCAATATTTTTGGGCTCAGTTTCCCACCAATTTTCAAGGTGTTTACATCGATACCTTCAAAGAATTTATTAGAAAAATCTTGTGCTTGACTTTCATCAATTACTAAAAATCCTCCCCATGGTCTTTCAAAATCATGAGAAACTACGTTGAATCCAAAAGATTCGATTTCTTTTTTTATTTCTTGATACATGTATTTTTATTTAAAATTAAAAACTTCGCTTTGGTAAATCTTTAAACCATTTTTCATAAAGTTTTGAAGTTGGAACTAAAATCACCCATGCAGTCATGAAAATTAATTGTAAATCCAAGAGAAATGAATTGTTTGATTGATACCACATTTCTAATTCCCCTTTATAAGGTGCTATGATACGTTTATAAAACTCATGTGGGTCTTCGTTAATAACGGCTGAAATAATTGACTCTTCGTCTCTGAAAATAATTGAGCCAATTCCAGTAAGACCAGGTTTTACATTGTATATTTTTGATTGTACCTCTTCATTATATGCCGTAAAAGTTTTTGTTACTAATGGCCTTGGACCGACTAAACTAATATCTCCCTTTAATATATTAATAATTTGTGGGAGTTCATTGATCTTTGTTTTTCTTAAAAAAGATCCAATTCTTGTAACTCTGGGATCATTTTGAAGCGTAATACTTCCTGTGCCTATATTCATAGAATTTTTAAGCATAGTTGCAAACTTCCATATTTGGAATCTTGAGTTATGAATTCCATAACGTTCCTGAAAATAAAAAACTTCTCCTTCTGCAGAAAATTTCAAAATAATGATAATAGGTATAAATACCGGTGTAAGAATAATTAGTGCAATAATACTAACAATAATATCTAATAAGCGTTTGAAAAATTTATACATAACTTACATTTTTTGATCTAGATGTTTACCAGTTTCAATGTGCATGAAATCTGGAACATATTTTTTAATAATATTTACAATATCTGATTTCTCTGAATTAAGGTTATTAAATACAGACTCAAAATCAGATTCTACGCCTTCAAAAGATATTTTAATATTTGGAGTATTTATGAATCCTAAAGAATCATGTTTTATTATATTATAATCTTCATCATCTGTATAAAACTCTTCAAATGTTTTTTCTCCTGAAGTATCTGTTTTAAAAAAATAAATTGGATACTTATCAGGATACTTATCAAAATCAAATTCTTTGGCCTCTTTTTCTGAATTGACTAATTCTGGTTCAAATCCATTTTCTTTTAAAAAATCTAAAGCAATTTCTTTAAAATAGATTTGATCTTTATGAAAATCTAATTTAGGGAAGAAAATATTTCCTGTTTCTCCCAAAAAGGTAGCTAACAAGCATATTTGACCCGATTGTTCTGGAGTCACAAAAAAACGTTTAATATCTGACGGACAACTTAATGGTTGTTTTTTATTCAATCTATAAATGAAACCATCTAACAAACTTCCATTAGAAAAAGCAACGTTTGCAAACCGAGCTGTTGAAACTCTAAAATTTTTCTTTTTTGACAAAATCAACTTTTCCATGAGACTTTTTGAAGCTCCCATGATATTTACTGGGTTAGCTGCTTTATCAGTAGAAACACTAAAAAAATATTTTGGTGGATTTAATTCACATAAATTTAAAAGCTTGATTGCTCCAAAGACATTATTTTTAATTAAAGCTTCAACAGAAATTTTATCTTTTTCAGAACGAACGTGTTTATGAGCCGAAAAATTTGCAACTACATCCCAAGAATCAGTATCAAATACTTTATCAAATGTATCACTCAATAAATTTACAGGATAGGTAATATACTCAGGGTTATAATCTAAAAGATTAGAACTCCTTAAATCTCTTGTTAATTCAGTTAGGCCGTTTTCATTAGTATCAACAACTGTGATTTTTTTTGGTTGATATCTCAATAACTCTTTTATGTAATTGGAGCCAATCGTCCCTGCTCCACCTATTACTAAAACTTTAAGTTCATTTGAGATAATATTTTTCAGAAGAAATAAATCTTTTTCAAAATGTATTCTTTTTTCTATCATTATTCTTTTTTTAAAAAATGTTTATAAAATCCTAAAGCTCCCCATGATAAGGTATATATAAAACTTTTAAAGACACTTAAATCTTGAGTTCTACGTAAAATATTAAAATGAAGTAGTATTAATTTCAATTTGTTATTCGTAATTTGATTTTTATGTTTTCTATATGTGGTTAAGCAATTATCAAAGAAATAAGCCTCTATTGACTCTTTTTTAAGAATTTCAAGCCATAAAATATAATCTTGTTTCTTTCTATAATTTGGAAATTTATATTTACTTACTAAAGTTTTATTAATAAGGACTGTTGAAGTTGGAATATAATTATTTGTTAAAAGAGATTTATAATTAACTTTAGATTTAATTATTGTCTGTCTTTTTAATATTATACATCCTTTTTCATTAATAATTCTAATGTTGGTAAAACTAAATTTCAATCCTTTTTTCTCATGAAACTTCAAATGTTTTTCAATTTTATCTGAACTCCAAAAGTCATCAGAATCAAGAAAAGTAATATAATCACCATTTGCTAATTTAATTCCTAAATTCCTACATATACCTTGACCACTGTTTATTGATAATTTTTTATAGATAATGTTATGGCCTCTCTCAATGTAAGATTTTACAATTTTCTCAGAATTATCTATTGAACAATCATTAATAAGAATTAATTCAAAATTTTTGTAAGTTTGATTAAGAACAGAATTTATACACTCTTCTAAATAATTTTCTGAATTATAAAAAGGAATAATGACTGATACTTTTTTATGCATACTTTACTTTTTTATTAAAAATTAAATAACAAATCATAAATGAAATTAAAATAAAATTTTTATTTCCATAACCCAGATTCATTAGGATATAAATTGAAAAGACAGGAACTAAGGGATCTCCGCTTATAGATTTTATATATTTATATATACTAATAATAAAAAGTCGTAAAAAAACAAGTACAGATAATAAACCCATTTTAATCAATATAAATGATAGAGTGTTGTGACCAGTGAAGAATTTATTTTGAGTTATTTCTTTATCGGTAAATGATCCAGTGTCATACAATGTTGGAATTCCATAATTTTCAACTGGATAAAAATTAAATTGGAAAAAGCTTCCTAAACCATTCCCAAAAAATAAATTAAAGTATGATTTAGAATATAAATCTGCATAGCTATTTAAAAATTCTAAAACTCTAATTTTTGGGGAAAATGGCATTAAAGTGATAAAATCAATTCCATTAAATAAAACTAAAAAAGTTTCGAGTAATTGAGAAAATTTAAATATTGTAAAATTTGGAATAAACTTTAATAAATAACTCGCACAAAATAAAAACGTAATAATTATTATTGCATTTTTAAATATATATTTCAAAGATTTTATATATTTTAAATTAATTATTAAAATCAGTATTATTAATGCAAGTAATTCAATAGTTGAAAAATAAAAAAAATTAATTTTTAAATAAATTAAAAAAATAAATAATGACCAACAAAGAATTTTATACTTTATTCTAAAGTGATTAAGAATACTAAACCATAATATAATAAAAACAGATGAAGTTTCATCAAAAAAATAATTTAACTCTTGTCCCAATATAAAGTCTGGTGACAATATTGCATTAAAAATCAATAGTAAGGGAAATAAAAATAATGTGTATTTTAAAAAAGAATTTAAATAATTAAATCTTATTTCTGGAATAGTAAAAATAAATAAAGATGAAAAGAAAATAAAAAACCTTGATATATCTTTTAAATAATATGAACTGTCAATAAAATTAAATAAACCAACTATTATAGAAATAGGTAAAAAAATTATTAAAGGAAAATTAGTTATGAGCCTTTTTGATAATCTTATTGATTTAATATTTAGAAATAGCAATAATATTTGAGTGAAATAAATAGGAGAAAGTCCAGTTAAATCGAGATTATACAATCCATATCCATTTGATTGATAAGAATTTAAAAGTAGTATAATGAAATAAGATTCGTATTTTTTTCTAAAAAGAAAAAATAACGCTAATAACAAAAAAGATAAACCTATAATTTGAGCTAAAATCTCATTGGTATTATTAATGGATAAAATTGATAATATTAACAATAGAGCATCAACTTTATTCGGATAAAATTTCTTAAGATTAAGTTCTAATTTATTCATTTATTTTCTAAAAATTCTTTAAATAATTTCTTATATAAATCTAAATCAGGAGTATCTTCTTTCTTAATGTTGTCCTTCATATAGTTCAGTTTTACAACATTTATATTTTTTAGAAAATTAATTATTTCACTTTTATTATTTGAGTTGATAGAAAAACCTATATTTTTATTTTTATAATCCTCAGCTAATAAAGTACCACTTGAAAAAACACATGGAGTTTTAAAAAATATACTTTCTAAAGCTTTATTTGAAGTAGCATATTTAACATTATAGTTATTAGAGGGATAACATGCCCACAATAAATCTATTTTAGAATATATTTTATTTAAATATTTTTTATTAAATACTCCGTGAAAAAAAATATTCTTTGCCTTTAACTCCCTGCTATAGTCCAAAAGAACTTCTTCGGCTGAACCATTGCCATAGAAATGAAATTCTAGATTATCAAAATCATTTACACACTCTATCACTAATTTATATAAATCAGGATATCTTAATTTACCAACGAATCCAATTTTTATAATAGCGTCTTCAGCGATATTTATTGACTTAGTGGTTAAATTCTTTGATGGAGGAATATTATCAATAACCAAAGTTCTTTTATTGGAATAAAAAGATTTAAAATATTTTGAGGCTAAAATTATATGGCTTACATTTTTAATTAATAATTTTTCGATAAATAAAACAAATTTAAAAGGAATAATATTAGTGAAAGATGGTAAATCATGTACATCTAAAATCACTCTTATACCCTTTTTTTTTGATAAAATAAGAAATGGAAGATATAGACTATAATGAGAAATAATTAATAGTTGAGGATTCTTCTCTGATATGATTTTGTCAATAAATAATATATATTTTTTAATAATTAAGAGGAATTTTAATGATCTTAAATTTTTGATTTTATTAGTGAAAACAAATGTGTTTTCAGTGGGTATATCAGATCTTCCTTGTCTATTCCATGTAACGTAATATGCTTTAAAGTTCTGAGGTAATAAAGATGAGATTAACACATCTCTATGTTTGACTGGAAATTCTCTTGCAATTATTAATACTTTCATGTTATATTAAACTGTTAATGTGATGAACTTTGTTTGGATATTTTTTTTTCATTTCATGCAAGAATAAACTCTCATCACAAAATAAAATATTGCAATCTGCACCAATAGCTTCATAAAAAATACCGCTGACTCTGTAGCTGTAATTACAATTTATTAGCACCCATTTTGAAGAATAAAAAAAAGAATTTATATCCTTAAAATAGATTTCGTTTGTAATATTTTCAGATTTAAAATTAACAAAAGGTGTTTTGGTTATAAGTTTTAAATTATTTTTATCAAGGAATCTAATGATTTTTTCTTCAGACAAAATATCATATTCATTTGAACTTCCGGGTGCGAAGACTAAATCCTTCTTCTTAATAGATTGAGAAAGAAAATCTGTAATAATAGGATGATTAATAGTTTTAAAATTAGAAAAGCCATATTTATTTTTAATAAAATTTGAAATAAAATTTTCAAAAACATAAAAAATAGTTTTTGGTTTAATTAATGAGAATAAATTTAATTTTTTGTAGACTTTTAAGTCTAAATTATTATGAACAAATACACAAGTGTTTTTATAAAAAAAATAGCTAAAAACAGGAAACAATCTATTTTCAAAACTCAAAAAAATCAATTTATCGTATTTAAACTGTAAAAATATAATTTGAACTAAAGAAATAGCAAGATTTAAGTAATTAGTAATAAAGGAATTAAAAGGAATTTGAAAGAAAACTATTTTTTTACATTTAATATCGATTTTCGAAAGATACAAGCTTTTGGAAATTAGATGCACATTGTCATAGTTTTTGTTAGCACCTTTAATAATATAATTATTAATTGCAACATGCCCAATAGGTGCTATGTAATCTATGTATAATATTCTCTTAGACACTGACATCATTAAGGAACTTTTTTGAATAAAGATAAACTATAAGTTCAGCAAAAACTATAACCAATGCAAAGTTTAATAATGTAACTAAATTAGTAATAATTAAAATTGATATTAATGCTATAAAAGCGTATAATCCATACAAAGTAGATTTAGTCCAAAGTGAATCTTTTTTTAGAATTACTAGGCCTAATGGGCCATTATAAGATGACATAAAAACAAAAATTAGAGAAACACTCATTATTTTAAAAAAAATAAGATTCGTTTTAATATCATCAATAAATAAAGAAAAAATTAAATCTGAAAAAAACACGAAGATTAAAACTAAAATTATGGATAAAAAGAAACTTCTCAATTCAAATGTTTTTTTAATCTTTAGATTGTAATCTCTTGATAATAATGGGAAAAAAGCTTGATTCAACATATATTGAGGAACTTTTGCAATCTTTAAAATCTTTTCTGAAATATCAAATAAAGCTATGCTACTTAAAGGTAAGAATAGCCCTAATATAAGTTTTGGTGAATAAACATATACTTGACTGACCAATTGAGATATAAATAAAGAGTACCCATTTTGTAATTCTTTTAAAATATCTTTAAAAGTCATGAATTTTAAATAAAACTTAAATTCTGGTTTTAATATTTTTATCAAATTCAAAAAAAAATAAGTTAAAATACTACTGGTTAATATAACAACAGGAATTAATTCTACTATTTTAAATATTGGAATTAAAATTGCTGCAAGAACAGTAAGTATAATCTTATGAATAAAAGAAATGTTTTTTAAAGTTGAAATCTCATTAAAACCATGATACAACCATTGTGGATATAATATTTGATGTATAAATGTTAAAATATTTAAAAAAACTAAAACTATAAATTTATCACCCTTTCCAAAAAAGTAGCTAATAAAAGTAAAAAAAAATAAACATATCAAAAAAAGAAAAAACTGTGAAGTCCTTGTTGATGAAATAATTTTTTGAATTTCTATTTTAGATTTACTAACTGATATTGCCCTATTTGCTGTAAAATTAAATCCATAAATAATAATAATTTGAGCAAAAGCAGATAGAGCTAAGGAAAGGGCATATAATCCATAAACTTCAATAGATAAATGTTTAATATATAATGGAATCAAAATTAAAGGCGAAATAATATTTAAAGCCTGAATTGAAATAAGTGAAAAAACATTTTTTTTTAATTGATTAATAATATTCATGTAAAATTTTAAATTTTAGTAAAAAAAATATTTATGACAACTCTACAATAAATTTGACAATTCTCTCGCACGCATGACCATCACCATATGGATTAATTAATTCGCTCATTTTCTTAAAATGATTTTTATTATTTAATAACTTTAATGTTTCATTAATTATTTTATTCTTATCTGTACCGACGAGAATTACAGTACCTGCATCAACAGCCTCTGGTCTCTCCGTATTTTCTCTCATAACTAAAACCGGTTTTCCGAGACTTGGAGCTTCCTCCTGAACTCCCCCACTATCAGTAATAATAATTTTTGATCGATTCATAAGCCATATAAAATCTGGATAAGATAAAGGGTCTATTAGTAATACATTTGAAAGTTCTAGTAAGTGTCTTTTAACTGGCTCTTGTACTCTTGGGTTTAAATGTACTGGATAAATAATTTTAACTTCGGGATTTGAAATAGCAATCTCTTTCAATGCTTCACAAATTCTTTCAAAACCAGCTCCATGATTTTCTCTTCTGTGACCAGTTACGAGTATAACTTCTTGATCAATATCCAATTTAGAATTAATTAAATCGACTTGAGAACTAACTTCTTTATTCTTGATAATCTTAACACCTTCAAAAAGTGCGTCTATTACAGTGTTTCCTGTAACTAATATTGATTCTGTACAAATATTTTCTTTTAAAAGATTATTTTTGGAGGTAATTGTAGGTGAAAAATGGTAATCCGAAATCCTACCAACAATTTGTCTATTAATCTCTTCAGGAAAAGGAGATAATTTATCATTAGTTCTTAAGCCTGCCTCTACGTGACAAATTTTAGCTCCAGAATAAAAACCTGCAATAGAGCCAGCCATTGAAGTTGTTGTGTCTCCATGGACAAAAACAAAATCAGGAGTAAACGTTTCTAATACTGGTTTTAATGATTCAATAATTGAAGCTGTGAGAGAATATAAATTTTGACCAGGCTTCATTAAATCAAGATCGTAATCTGGTTTAATTTCAAAAAAATCTAACACTTGGTCTAACATTTCTCTGTGCTGTGCTGAAACACATACCTTAGTATCGAAAAAACTAGAGTGTTTTTCAAATTCTTTAACTAAAGGAGCCATTTTAATGGCTTCGGGCCTAGTTCCAAAAATAATTAATATTTTTTTTTTCATTTCTACGATCTTTCAGTTAAGTTTTAATTATATTTTAAAAGTTTTTATAAAAATTTTCTTCAACTTTTTTCACTTTTAAATAAGATTCTTTAGTTAATTTATTAATTCTATGCCAATTAGCACTGCAGAAGCTAACTGAACTAATGTGTACTTTTGAAAAACAATTCTTTAATTTTGTTCTAAATTAAATATTATATTCATTAGTGAATAAACTTATTTTTTTTAAAAACATGAATTAATAAGTTTAAATTAAAAAAGAATATAATACTCGAAACAAAATAATTTAAACAGCCGAACAAAGAAAAGCTTCTATTAAAATAGAATTTAGAAATAATTTTAATTGCTTTACTTCGTTTACTCTTGCCTTTATTTATTGTTTTATAATCTCTCATTTTTTGATCACCAAAAGATTTTTTTTGAATAATTTTTGTGTTCAAATTCAAATAATCAATATCTTTTAAATTTAAATATGAAGATATTTTCTCGCTTTCTTTCTCTGGATTTTTCTTAAGTTCATCAAAATCTACAACCAACCCTTCTGGATAATTAAGTATTAACGATTCCATTTTTTTGGAATAACCAATTATTTCCTTGTGAAATTTATAACTTTTAATAAAGGGAAAACTATCAAAATATTCAAGATAGGATTCAAATATCTCTTGTAAATTTCTTTTTATAAATATCACCTTATCTTCTTTATGTAATGCTTTAATTATTTGATCACCAATAATTATATTTCTGGGTGTTTTTTCAATAAAAAAATTATCACTTGAAAATTTTGTGGTAAGAATATCTTTATAAAGTTTATATTTACTTACAAATATATCATCTTTATCGGCCAAAAAATCTAAGTAACCTCTTTTGCATGCTGAATATCCAATCTCATTGAAACCTTGATTTGAAGATTCAAAAATATTTAAAGACAAAAGAAACCAAGTTTCAGGAAGAGTCATAGTAGAAGCAGATGTAGCTAATAATTTTTGTAAAAGTGTCGTTCCAGACCTTGGTAATCCAAATATGTGTATAATTTTCATAATTAAATAATTATCCCCGCCCCAATGGTTTCATTGGTTTGCTCATCTATAATGATTAAACTACCTGTTTGACGATTTCTTTTATATGTGTCATAAAACAAGGGTTTAGAAGTGCGAATAGAAACACGTCCTATATTATTCATCTCAATTCTATCAATATTTTCTATACGATGTAAGGTATTGATATCTACTTTATATTTTAATTCCTTAACTATTGCTATACATTCATTGGTTGTATGCTTTACAACTACCTTAGTACGAGCTAGTAAAGGATTACTACTCATCCAAGTCACCAAAACTTCAAGATCTTGTCCTATTTCAGGGATGTTATTTTCTCGCACAATCATATCTCCACGGCTGGTGTCTATCTCATCTTCCAAGGTCATCGTAACCGACATAGGGGCATATGCCTCTGCAATGTGTTCTCCATTGAGTTCAATGGTTTTAATGGTTGAAACAAATCCTGAAGGCAAAGTTTTTACTCTATCACCAGGTTTAAAAACACCTCCATCAATACGTCCTGCAAAACCTCTAAAATCTTGATTCTCTATGGTGTGAGGTCTAATCACGGATTGAATTGGGAAACGACAGTCTACATGATTGTAATCACTAGAAATATGAACCGTTTCAAGATGGTACATCAAGGTACTTCCATGATACCAAGGCATATTTTCAGATTTATTTACTACGTTGTCTCCTGCAAGCGCTGAAATTGGAATGAATTGGATGTCGCTAATATCTAATTTTGAAGAAAAAGCCTTAAAGTCTGCAACAATTTTATTGTAAACATCTTCACTATAATCCACCAAATCCATCTTATTTACACAAACAATCGCGTGCGGTATGCGTAGTAAAGAAGCAATAAATGAATGACGATGGGTTTGTTCTAACATCCCTTTCCGTGCATCAATCAGAATAATGGCTAGATTGGCAGTAGATGCCCCTGTAACCATATTCCTGGTATATTGGATATGCCCTGGTGTATCTGCCACTATAAACTTTCGTTTTGGTGTTGCAAAATAACGGTAGGCTACATCTATAGTAATACCTTGCTCCCGTTCAGACTTCAAGCCGTCTGTTAATAATGACAGATCTACATAATCAAAGCCTTTATTTTTACTTGACTCTTCTACAGCGTCTAATTGGTCTTGAAAAATAGATTTACTATCATAAAGCAATCTCCCAATCAGGGTACTTTTTCCATCATCTACACTCCCTGCAGTAGTAAATCGTAATAATTCTATGTCTTGGTATTCCATATATTTATTTTCTAAAAGTAACCTTGTTTTTTTCGATCTTCCATGGCGGTTTCGGCCCGTTTATCATCAGCTCGTCCACCTCGCTCAGTGGTTCTAGTAGTAGCTATTTCCTCAATGATCTTCGTTAAATCATCTGCCTCAGATTCTACAGCACCAGTAATTGGCATATCTCCACAGGTTCTGTAACGAATGGTCATATTTACAACTTCTTCACCAGGTTTTAATTTGATAAATTCAGAATTTGCTAATATGACACCATCACGAACTACACAATCACGTTTATGAGAAAAATAGAGTAAGGGTAAATCAATATTTTCTAGTTTAATATATTCCCATACATCCATTTCAGTCCAATTAGAAATAGGAAACACTCGAAAGTGTTCGCCGTAGTTTTTACGTCCATTAAATAAATTCCAAAGTTCTGGACGCTGGTTTTTAGGGTCCCATTGACCAAATTCGTCACGGTGTGAGAAAAAACGCTCTTTGGCACGTGCTTTTTCTTCATCACGCCTAGCTCCTCCCATAGCAGCATCCACTTTGTGTTCTTCTAATGTATCTAACAAAGAAACTATCTGTAGTGCATTTCGTGATGCATCTGCACCTGTTTCTTCTTTGGCGCGTCCTTTGTCAATTGATTCTTGTACGGAACCAACGATTAATTGAACCCCTAATTTATCAACTAAAGCATCACGAAAAGCAATGGTTTCAGGAAAATTATGTCCTGTATCAACGTGAATTAAAGGGAACGGTATTTTTGCAGGGTAAAAGGCTTTTTTAGCCAAATGAGTTAGTAAAATGGAATCCTTTCCTCCAGAAAACAACAATACAGGGTTCTCAAATTGAGCTGCTATTTCGCGGATTACGAATATGGCCTCAGATTCTAATTCACGTAAATGATTGATAACATAATTACTCATGTGCTTGGTTTTAACTTTTTGTTTATAAAATTTATGATGATTTCTACATTTTCTTCCACGGAATGACCATCGGTGATTACTTCTAAATCTGGATTAATAGGTGCTTCATAGGGAGCAGTTATCCCTGTCATATTTTTAATTTCTCCAGATCTTGCTTTTTTGTAGAGCCCTTTTACGTCCCTTCTTTCACATTCCTCTAGCGAGGTGTTTACAAAAATTTCAATAAAATTATCTGAACCCACAATTTGTTGAACTTCTTCACGATCTTTAATATAAGGCGATATAAAAGCAGCTAAGGTTATTACACCAGCATTTAGCATCAAATTACTGATTTCAGCGATGCGTCTAATATTTTCTGTTCGGTCTGACGGGGAAAAACTCAAATCCTTATTGATACCCTGGCGGATGTTATCTCCATCTAAAACGTAAGTAGATAAACCTTTATTCTGCAAGGAAACTTCCACTAAGTTAGCCAAAGTAGATTTCCCAGATCCAGATAAGCCAGTAAACCATAGTAAATAAGCTTTATGCCCGTGCTGAAGTTCACGTTGACTTTTTGTTATTTTATAATTGTGTTTTACTACATTTAAACCCATTATTTATTTATTTTACTTCTTTCTTCTCGATGTCTTTTTAAGCGTTTACTTTTATTTCGTTTATCTAAACCATAATTAATACGATACCAAAACTTTTCATGACCAAAATAGAGAATCATTTTGGTTATACTTTCATAACCTCCAATTTTTAATCCTGTTAATGGATTTCCTGTTATAATCCACCCAAAAAATACAGTATCTATAGTACCTATTATACGCCATGAAATCGTTTTGAACAAATGGCGTTTGTTGGATTCAATCACAAATGAATTGAACCATAATCGTTCATGTATATAATACCAAATTAGCTTTGTTATTGTAGTTATTCCTGACAAATTGAGTCCCTCATTAAAATCACCTGTGATAACCCAACCAAACACAAAAGTATCAATGGTTCCAATAAGTCTCCAGGTAATACTTTTTGCGATATGTCTCTTGGACAAGGTCATAATTTTTTGATTTTTGAATTATAAAAACCTAATTTAGATTCTAGAAGACTGGGCATATAAATTTCATTACTTAATGATGCATTAGCCGACCACCAGCTAAATGTACTTGGAGCAGCATATAAAACCTTTGCAGATAAAAGAATTGAAAAATCTTGCATTACTTCTCCTGAAATAACAATGAAATTAGATAAGCCTTTAAAAAACTCATTAGCCTCTGTTTTTGAATCTGTTACTATAGTTATCAAACAGTTTCTGTGTTCTAGACTATCCTTAACATCCTTGTAATATGTATAATTTTGCTTTGCCCAAATACTATCTCCAAATCTAAAGTGAACCGCGCATTCAACCTCAATTGCACTATCGTAATAAACAGTCCTTAGTTCTTTAAAAATCTGCTCTAGTTCTATTCTATGATTTTGCAAAAATAATTTATTTTGAAAATATCCGAAATAATGTTTGTTTGAATAAAATTGGCTAATTTTATTATTATTCTCAAAATAAAAATGCCCTAAAAAAGATTTTTTTATTTTTTTACTTAAAAACCCTAAAATTACATGAATAATCGCATAGAAGTCACCGACACCTATTGCATAGAATTGAAAATTACTTTTTGTAAAAAAATTTTCGAATTCTACTTTATGAATTTTCCATCCTAAAAAAACTGAAATCAAACTTTTTTTTGTTAGATAAGATGATAATAATACTTTGTTTTTTTTGTTTTTTTTAAATTCACCCGATAAACGGAGCGCAGGTATTAATTGAAACAGTATGTTACCAAACCCACCTTGTAACCAAATTACTTTAGACATGCTCAACTATAAAAAAAGGGTTAAGTAATGTTTTTTTGTTATACTGAAGCTCATTCAAACTTTTAGTTTCAAACATTCTACAGTTAGAAAATTTAGCTATTGCATGAGCTGCTGCTGTATCCCACTCCATAGTTGGCCCAAAACGAGGGTAACAATTTGCACTACCTTCCGCAACTTTGCAGATTTTAAGTGAACTACCAAATGCTTTAGATTCAATTATTCCATATTCTTGTTTTTTCTTTTCCACAAAATCCTGAGTTTCTTTATTCATGTGAGATTTCGAAACAACTAATGTATATACTTCAGGATAAACAGCTTCACCTAGATTTATAAATACTTTGCTATTTAATTCTGTAAAACAATTAATATCTTCCACCTTAAAGGATCCATTATTTTTTTCAGCAAAATAAATCATTTTTAAAGCGGGAGCAAATACTACACCTAAAATAGGTTGTCCAGATTCAATTAGGGCAATATTTACTGTAAATTCTCCATTTTTTTTTATAAACTCTTTCGTACCATCTATAGGATCAATCATCCAAAAAGTATTCCAATTTTTACGTTCCTCATGACTCAAATCTTTTCCTTCCTCAGAGATTATTGGCAATCCTGTTTTTATTAAAAAGCCCTCTATGATTTCATGAGATAATCGATCCGCTTTAGTTAGTGGAGAATTATCTTGTTTATTTTCAACTTCAAAATCATCCGTTAGATAAACTTTCATTATTTGTTCACCTGCTTTAAAAGCGGCATTTAAAGCTAGGCTTAATCTTTCTGATATCATATTAATTAATTTTAAAAAACTTAAGCATTATTCAGCCTGCTTTAAAATTTCATGCCCTGCTTTTAATAAAACAACATCTTTTTTCATTAAAGAAATATCACCTTTCATCATATCTTTTACTAATGAAGCCAAATCGTGCTCTGGAACCCACCCTAATTTGTTCTTAGCTTTTGAAGGATCTCCTATTAACAAGTCTACTTCTGTTGGGCGAAAATATGAAGGATCTATAGACAACACTTCTTTTCCTAATTCTATTTGAAAATCTTTATGATTACATGCTGTAACATATGCTTTCTCCTCAACTCCTTCTCCTTTGAACTCTAATTCTACCCCAACTTCTCCAAAAGCCAAACGTACAAAGTCACGCACTGTAGTAGTTACTCCTGTGGCAATTACCCAATCTTCAGGTTGTTCTGCCTGCAATATCATCCACATCATCCGTACATAATCTTTAGCGTGGCCCCAATCTCGCTTGGCGTCTAAATTCCCTAAAAAGAATTTATCTTGTAAACCTAATGCTATTTTTGACACTGCACGGGTAATTTTTCGAGTTACAAAAGTCTCTCCTCTTCGAGGACTTTCGTGGTTAAACAAAATACCATTACACGCAAACATATTATACGCCTCTCTATAGTTTTTTGTAATCCAAAAACCATATATTTTTGCAACTCCGTAAGGCGATCTTGGATAGAATGGAGAATTCTCATCATAAAATCCTTTATCGTTTTTATTCTCTGGCATACCGCCATACAACTCAGAAGTAGAGGCTTGGTAAATTCTTGTTTTCTTTTCTAGACCTAAAATCCGAACTGCCTCTAATATTCGTAAAGTTCCCAATCCATCAATATTACCAACATACTCTGGCGTATCAAAAGAAACAGCAACGTGAGACATCGCTCCTAGATTATAAATTTCATCGGGTTGTGTTTCTTGTATAATACGCGTCAAATTCATTGCATCGGATAAATCTCCATAATGCAATTTCAATCTTTGATTAGGGTGGTGAGGGTCTTGGTATAAATGATCAATTCGGTCTGTATTAAATGAAGATGCTCTTCTTTTGATTCCGTGGACTTCATATCCTTTTTCTAATAGTAGTTCCGCTAAGTAAGAACCATCTTGTCCTGTAATACCTGTGATTAATGCTACTTTCATTATTTATAATTTAATTTCTTTAATCATATCTATATTCTCTAAAAACCATTGATAGGTTTTTTTAATGCCGTCTTCTAATTCTACTGAATATTCCCAACCTATTTCTTTCATTTTAGAAACATCCATCAGTTTTCTTGGAGTACCATCTGGTTTACTGGCATCCCAAAGAATATTTCCTTGGTGACCAATTATTTTTTTTATGGTTTCAGCTAATTCTTTAATCGTAATATCTTTTCCAGTACCTATATTATATAAGTATTCTGGCAACTTATTCTCTAAAGCATAAACCACCGCTTCTGCCATGTCATCGACAAATAAAAATTCACGCATTGGTGTTCCACTTCCCCAGAGCGTTACATCTGAATTGTTATTTATTTTAGCCTCATGAAATTTACGCAGCATTGCTGGCAATACATGTGAGGATTGCAAATCGAAATTATCAAAAGAACCGTACAGATTGGTAGGCATTAAACTTACATAGTCTTTATTGTATTGTTTACGAATAGCTTGACAAGCTTTTACACCTGTTATCTTTGCAATCGCATACCATTCATTGGTCGGCTCCAAAGAGTCTGTTAATAAATATTCTTCTTTTAAAGGCTGTGGAGCAAACTTTGGATAAATGCAAGAACTTCCTAAAAAAATAAATTTCTCAATACCTGATTTATAAGCGCCATCAATTAAATTATTTTGGATCTGCATATTCTCCATCAAAAATTGATACGGAAAATCATTGTTAGCAAGAATGCCACCAACTTTTGCTGCAGCATCGATGACTACTTCAGGTTGTTCATTTTTATAAAAATCAAGAACTGCCTGTTGATTTCTGAGATCAAGTTCAGCACTAATTTTTCCAATCAAATTAGAATACCCTTTAGATTCTAATGATCTCCAAACCGCAGAACCTACCATTCCTCTGTGTCCAGCAATGTATATTTTAGTTGTCTTTTTTAAATTCATTTATTTTCCAATTCTATAATACTCTAATCCCTTATTTTCAAGATCGTAAGCAATATATTGATTTCTCCCATCAAAAATAACAGGCGTATTTAATTGTGCTTTTATTTCTTCAAAATCAGGCGAACGAAATTCTTTCCATTCAGTAAGTAATACTATTGCATCCGAATCTTTTAAAACATCATATTTCGAATCTACATATGTTATATTTTGAACACCTTTTAAATAATGCTCTTTTGCTTCATCAATCGCCTTTGGGTCATAGGCTTTTATTTTAGCACCTCTACTCACCAATTCCTTAATTACATAAATTGCTGGTGCTTCACGCATGTCATCAGTTCCTGGCTTAAAGGCCAAGCCCCAAATACCAAAAGTAAAGCCAGTTAGGTCTTCTCCAAAACGATTTACTATTTTTTGAGCGATTACTAATTTCTGAGCATCGTTTACTTCTTCTACCGCAGTGATTAATTGAGCAGTGTAGCCATTTTCTTTGGCTATTTTTGTAAGTGCTTTTACATCTTTTGGAAAACAAGAACCACCATAACCCGCTCCTGGGTAAATAAAACTATAACCTATCCGTTGGTCTGAACCAATTCCAATTCGTACTTGATTGGCATCTGCCCCTACCTTTTCACAGATATTGGCAATTTCATTCATAAAAGATATTTTGGTAGCCAGCATTGCATTGGCTGCATATTTAGTCATCTCTGCAGAACGGATATCCATAGTGATAAAACGGTCATGAGATCTAAAAAAAGGAGAATATAATTCTTTCATTTTTCTAAATGCAATCTCAGAATCTGCTCCAATAACAACCCTGTCTGGTTTCATAAAATCGTTGATCGCAGCTCCCTCTTTTAAAAATTCAGGATTCGAAACTACATCGAATTCTAAATCAGAACCTCTTTCATCTAACTCTTTCTGAATGGTTGCCTTTACTTTATCAGCGGTTCCGATAGGCACCGTAGATTTATCTACCACAATCAATCTTTTTTTCATCGACTGCCCTATAGATTTAGCTACTGCTAATACGTATTGTAAATCTGCAGAACCGTCATCTCCCATAGGAGTTCCAACGGCTATAAAAGCGATTTCAGAATTTTGTAACGCTTCATTTAATTCCGTAGTAAAAAAAAGGTTCTTATTCTTTACATTTTTCAAAACCATGGTCTCTAAACCCGGTTCAAAAATAGGAATGATCCCTTGATTTAATTTTTCAATCTTGACGGGGTCTATATCTACACATGTAACGCTGTTTCCCATTTCTGCAAAACACGTGCCTGAGACTAGCCCAACATATCCGGATCCTATAACTGTAATATTCATATCTTATTTATCTTCAGCTATTTTCACTTGTTTTCTAAGCCCACTTGAAGAGAATCGGTGATCTCTTGAGTTGTAATAAATCTCAATTCCTTTTTCTTCACAATAGGTTCTGCCTGTAAAGTTCTTTTCCTTGTACTCATCGCCAATAATTCGAACATCCAATTTAAAAGAACTCAAGATATCTTCTAAATCTTGTTCAGATACGTAAGGGACAATTTCATCTACATGCTTAGATCCTTTAAGTTGAATGTAACGTTCTATTATAGACTGTGAAGGTCCATTTTTCTCAGGGCGATCAATCGAAGGATCTAACTGCAGTCCTACAATTAAATAATCGCACTGACGTTTTGCTTCTTCTAACATCTTTACATGCCCAGCATGAAAAAGATCAAAGGTTGAAAAGGTGATTCCTACTTTCATAATTTATTTTTTCTCGACTACCACCGGTAGTCAATTTAGTTCTTTTTTATTTTTTGTAGCTTTTAAAAAAAATATTTATGTTGCTCTCGGATACGGCTTCGCCATCACTACTCACAGTAATGGAAAATCATAACCAAAAAAAATCAACTGATTACTTCAGTTGAAATGAGACCATAGCGCCCAATTTTTTTAATTGCGCAATACAATTCTTCCCTTTTACAGAGAGCAATAAAGCCTCTTGATCCAACAAAGGTACCTGGATGGTATCTCCCACGACTAATTTATTTTCTTGAACTGAAAACGAATTTGCTACATGAGCTTTCATCGCCAATACCTCTTCGTTAGAAACCTCGGCACGTTTTCCATACTCAAACAAATACCGCACCACACCAGGTATTTCAAAAACTTTATTCACTTCTTTTTCGTCTAACTGCACG
>Ga0209119_1001972_pt1 | contig 19504 bp, 20 predicted proteins | sample COG_03_FD_184747 | JGI IMG/M metagenome (GOLD analysis project Ga0209119, IMG submission 184747) | Pelagic Microbial community sample from North Sea - COGITO 998_met_03 (SPAdes) (version 2) | ecosystem: Environmental > Aquatic > Marine > Neritic zone/Coastal water | place: Helgoland, sampling... | reverse complement strand
TAAGTGTATCGTAACCCATCTTTATAAAGATACATTGTATTTCCCTCTGGTATCATTCCTTCGATAAGCCATTTACCTTCAATTGAATAATCTGGTACTGGCAAACTTTCTGAATCATTTTCACAACTCATAATGAGAAAAGCAAATAATAATGGTAATAATAATTTTTTCATAATTTAGTTTTGTTTAATAAATATATTAAATTAAATAACCCTACTTTCAAGGTTTAGAAATAGCTGAATTAAAGGAAGAGGATATGCCTATGGTTTAGTTACCAATAAATTTTCTGACAAGAGCTTCTTAATCTTAATTAAAGCTGTCTTGTATCTTTTTAATCCATTATTTTTTAATATCATTGAAACTTTTTTTTCGTGTATAATGGATTGAAGAGTTAATTCTGTATCAATTATTTTTTTTAACTCAAAAATATAATTTTCACTTTGTTCGCTAAACTGTCCTTCTAAAAAATACTTAGGGTAATTAAGTTGAAAATAATCTACAATCTTTTTTTTAGCTATATTTTCATCATCAATATTAGATTGTATATGATAAAGATGTTGATTATGTATTTTGCTCAATTCCTCTTTTAATTCAGTAGATTTTATAAGCCCTAAATTACCATCACCAACTAAAGAATTATAAACAGAGTTTGGCGGTGTAAATCCTCTATAATTAAATAAAGAAACAGTAACCCTTTTTAGTAATTTCAAACTATCTGAATTATAATTTTTATTTTGAAGCGCTGTTATAGTTTCAGTATCAGAAAAAAAAGCTATTTCTCTTTCTTGGATATATTCTTCAATTTCTTTAACTTCATTTAATAGATTTTGTTGAATACTGATAGATAGAATTTCTAAATCTCTGGATTTACTTAACTCTGAAAAATAAAAAGAAACCGAAACCCCTAATACAATAACTAAAAATTCTAATGAGTACCTAATTATATATTTTTTCTTCATAATAAGTTAGTTTATTCAAATATAATAAATGTAAGTTTAACCTATTTAAGAGGTTTAGAAATAGCTCAATTAAAGGAAGAAGATATGCCTATGGTTTAGTTTACAATAGGCCTAAATTTATGAAGAGAGTTGTCTAGTATATCTGCAGTATAAATATTACCGTTATTATCAACCTGAATGTCGTGATATCTTTTACTTTTTCCATTGTAAAAACCACTTCTACCAAAACGAGTTTTCAAATTGAGATTTAAATCAAAACGGAAAATATCAGATCCCACAGGAATAAATTTTTCGGTAATAACGTAATCTATTCCTAATAAATAATTTTCGCTTTTATCTATATTTACAGAGTATAATTGACCTATAGATTTATTTTGCCAGAGACTTATAAATCTACCTAAAGAATCAAACTTTTGAATCCTATTATTCTCCCTATCTGCTACATATACGTTTCCTGATTTATCTAAATCAAGTCCATGAGGTATATTAAACTCCCCATTATCAGTTCCAAATTTACCCCACTCAAATAGATACTCACCCTGTCTTGAGAACTTGACTACTCTACTATTTCCATAACCATCGCTAACATAAAACGAGCCGTTTGTGCTTACAGCAATATCAGTAGGTAGATTAAAATGAAATGAATCAACTCCAGATTGATTGGGGACCCCCAAAACCATTAAAAGCTCACCTGTATAATTAAATTTAAAGACCTGGTGAAGAGCTACATCGGTAACCCAAATATTATCTTCATTATCTACCTCTAGTCCGTGAGGCATTATGAATAAATCTGACCCCCAAGCATTTTTAATTTTCCCTGTTTTGTTATCTAAAATTAATATGGTATTTTCTTTGATTTTTTCCTTCGGCATTGGTGTTTTCCAGACCCTACTTCCTCTATGAAAAACCACTAAATCATTGCTTGAACTTACTCCAATTCCTGTGGGATTACCAAGAACAAAGTCATTTGGCAGACTTGGCCATTGGTCATCTAATTCGTAAGATTTAATATTATCATCAGTACAGCAAATAAAAAAAAATAAGGATATTAATACGAAGTGTTTTTTTATCATAACTCTGCAGTATTACATTACTTCTTGTCTACAAAGTAATATAGTTTCTTCATATGAAACTAGTATATCACTCAACTGTCTCCTGTACATATTTGCATATAGTTTAGCCTGCGATAGAAGGCCATAAAATGATCCAGATTTATAATAAGCATCATTGAAATTGTAACTAGTAAGCTTTCTTTTGCCATAAAAATCTCCATCTAATAAGTTATAATCAAATCTAATACGAAATTGTTCATAAGGAATAGCCCTAAACGTGAGATTAAAATTATCAATCTCTAACGATGTTGCGTAATTTCTTGCCATTTGATGATTATACATTTCAAGAAGGTTCTTTTTTAAATCTTCATTTGTAATTAATTCAAATGACCCTGTTGATATCATTTGATTGTAAACACCATCTTGAGGAAAAAAAGAAAAACCTACTTCAATATTTAGTATGTTATTAATTATCTTGTCTTCATTCAAATTAAAATTTACATTATCTAAATCGTTTTGAATTTCCACTATTAAGTTTTCAGACTCATTTAAAATATTAATCAAACTTTGAAGCTGAGAAATATCCTCTTTTAATGATGAAGACAGATCTATAATGTAATTGTTTTTTTTGTTTGTCTCGGTTGAGTTGTTATTCAAATTCCCCAAGTATAAAGAAACTAGAACACTAGAGAAAATTACAAAGCCTTGAATAAAATGATTCCAAATTATTTTTTTCATAAACTGATTATTTTAAATAATCATAAATATACAAAAATTAAATACCATTTTAATTAAGAGGCTTAGAAATAGCTGAACTAAAAGAGGAAGATATGCCTATGGTTTAGTCCCCTAAAAAGATTGAACCAACAATCATCGATATTAAAGCGAAAGCAGCAATAAAAAGAACTATTTTGGTTATCTTTTTTTGTTTTTCACTACCAGCGTCCTCCACACCATATCTATCATAATCATTAAAACCGTCCATACTTTTTTATCAAATATAATAAGTATTAATTTAACCTAATTAAGAGGTTTAGAACTCCCTGAATTGAAGGAAGGAGATATGCCTATAATTTAAATGACAATAATCATTTTTTTTAACTCTTAAAGTCATATATTTTCTTTAAATTTAAGTTTTAAATCTTTAAAATTAAATCAACATGAAAACATTAGCTTTATTTTGTTTACTTACAATTACATTCATTTCTTGTAATAATACTAAAAAAAAATTCTCAGAAAAGTTTAAGGATGACTTTACAAGAGAGTGTGTTAAAAATGCAAAAAAAAATTCTTCAACAACTAAAGCTGAGAAATATTGTAGTTGTATGTTAGATCAAGTAATGACAAAATATGATTCTGAATTAGATGTGGGAAATATGTCTATGAATGATATTTTAGAACTTGCAGAATCTTGTATATAAGCAAATTGAAAGAAGAAGATATGCCTATGGTTTAGTTACATTTCTCTCTAACTCGATCTAAATTATCATAACCTAATTCACCTGCTTTTTTCCAATCCATACAAGCACCTTTTATATCTCCAAGGCTTTCTTTTGAGTTTCCTCTTCCTTCATATGAAATTGCTATTGTTGGGTCAAGTTCAATCATTTTATTAAAATCTGCTATTGAAGCATAATAATTTTCAAGTAGAAAATTTGCCCAAGCTCTATTCAAATAAGCCCAAATATTACTTGAGTCAAGCTCTATGATTTTATTACAATCTTTTATTAAAGATTTTTGATCTCTTAAATTTCTGAATAATTCAGCCCGAGCCCTATATATAAATAAGGGAGTATTTGGATCGAGTTCTATCACCTTAGTATAATCTGCTATCGCACCATAAAAATCCTTTAATTCAACTTTTGCTTCAGCTCTACTCGAATAAAAACCTTCATTTTCTTCTATATTAATAGCTTTAGTGTAATCTTGAACAGCACCCTTGTAGTCATTTAAATCAGCTTTTGCAACGCCCCTCATAAAATAAGGATAACCCCAACTATAATTATTAAGTTCAATGGCTTTAGTAAATTCAGCTATTGCACCATAGTAATCTTTTAAATCAACTTTTTCTTTACCTATATCAATATATTCTTCAACTGTTTTTTGCGCAAATAATCCACAAGACATAAAAATAATTAAACAAATTAATATTTTTTTCATAATATTTTTTTTACTGAATAGTTAAACATATTTAAACCACGTAATATAAATGTAAATCCAAAAAAGTATAATAGGAGTCCTTTACCTCCATTTGAAATAATTCCTAATTCCCCAAGTAATTGCAATGCAATTGCAAAAATTAAAAACCTAAGAATTCCAAGTAAAATTTTCTTTTGTGAGAGCTTTACTGAATTAAATAAACAAATTACTAACCCTAAAGGCCCCAAAAATCCTAACCAAAAAGCATTATTTGTATTACTATTGGAATTTGACGCTATATTACGATTTGCAAAACCAAAAATTGTAAGATTAATAATTGCTATGCCTCCCATTGCCGAAATAGGCCCAACCCCTTTTCCGTATATCACAAAATTTAAACCAACGAAAATTGTAGGGATAATGAAAAAACAAAGAATTAAATAAATAATAATCCCAATTGTCGAATTAAATAGTTTTTTTGTATTAAAAAAATTGACATCTTCATTCTCAGGAATATCCTTGTTGTAAAGTGATTGTATTATATCCGAATTCTTTTCAGTTCCTATTTTAACAGTGGTAATTGTTTTTAGGGTCTTATTTAAATTATTACCACAACCACCGCAAAATTTATTTCCTATATCATTAATAATATTACATTCCGAACAGCTATTTATTGGCTCTACTTTTGCTCCACAACTACCACAATAATTATTTCCAATTTCAATATTAAAATTACAGGCTAAACATTTCATAAATTATTCAGTAAAACTAAAATTTGTATTTGGGGTTTCTAATGATATTTTAAAAAAAGCTTTGGTACTAAGACTACTCTTCTGATTGGGTTTATAATAAGATTCTAAGTAAAAACGTTCATAGTCATCAACAAAAAAATTGGAATTAGAAGCTTCATCTATTATTAATACAGATTTTTCATCTCCTGACCATTTAGATTCTCCATCACTACTTTTAGCATACAACCACAAGTCACCACTCCTTGAGTATTTTTGATCCCCTAACTCTAAAAGTAAATCAATCACTAAATTATCATTTGGTTCAATAACATACCATCCAACAGAGCCTTTCGAGTAAGTATCTTTTTCCAAATCTCTAAACCCTAAAGAGACATAGATTTTGGTATTAGATTCGTTGGTAAGGGTAACAGTCTCAAATGAACCGTTACTATTATAACTGTTAAATAAAATTACTGAAAGTAAAATAACAAACATTATTGAGAAAATCACAATTAATGTATTATTATTATTATTATTTGTTCCCTCTGAAACCTTTTCTTTTTTATTTTCGTGATTTTTTATAGCATTCTTAATTTTTGCTTGATGAACAAGTTCAATGTTTTTTATATTTTGGTCTGCAGAAAAATCCGATTTTATGTGTTTTGGTTTTTCAAAGTTTGATGGGGTTGGTTTGATAATAATTTTTTCACCACAGGTGGTACAAAATTTGTTTTCTTCAATTATTTTAGTACCACAATTTGTACAAAACTTATTTACCAAAGCCTTGTTCATACTTTTACTACTTCCTGAGATTTTACTATCTGTATATAGAAGACGCTTAACCTCATTGTAGGTATTTATATCCGCTTTTTTGAGTTTGTTCAAGGTATTTTTAACTCTGTCTTTGTAGTATACATTTAGTGTTCCAAAAATTAAACTAAATACACCATATCTATGAACAACCTCAACTGATAATATTTTTTCAATAAGTTGATTTTCATCCTCATCTCCATATATAAATATTAAGTCCTCATTTATTATTAATTTTTCAGGTGATACGTAACGACTTTTATCTTTAACAGCTTCTTTGTTTATTAGAATTTCCTTTTTAGAAATGATATAACAACCTAATGACATATTAATATAATTAATTACAATTCAATTTTAGTTAATAAACCCCAAAAATACTTATTCTACTCCAAACATTTACATAATAATTGTAAGGTTCAAAAGAGGTTCCTTGTTTAATTCGGTGAGAGTTTTATGTTAAATAATTAAAGTCATAAATTTCTTTATACACTTCACTTATAACCTCTCCTTCTAATGCTAATCTTTTAAGGGTAGGTCTAAAATGTTTAGGATATTTTAATAGTTCAAAATCGATTTCCTCTTCACTCATCTTATTGCTTTTATTTTGACTTATGCTGATAACATTGATAATCATCTAAATTTAAAACATCTTTTACATCTCTTTTTAGTAGATTTTGATACTGAATTACAACGTATAATTTTATATCAACATTTTAAGCGAAATCTAAACCACAAATACAAAAAACAAACTAATTATTCTCATCGCATTCAAAAGTATAATCTTTTAGTATTTCGGAAACTTGCTTTAAACTGAGGTCAGTCTTTGAAGAGATCATTTCTACCTCTTTAAGAATCCACTTCTCTTTAAACTCTTTGCTTTTAGAAAAATTGAAGTCTATGTCTTGCCACTCATTATAATTTTTGTAATATAAGTCTACTACTAATTTGACCTTTCTTAATTCAATTTCTTTTGAAAGTGAAATAAACACAACTTTTTTTGGACTGTAATCAATACTAGTAAAGAATTCATTGTTACTTATAGTTGTTTGATTATCAATTTTACTTTTCTTTTTTATTTCTGACTTATTAATACTATCACAATTGTAAAATAAAAGAGCAATAGCAATAAAAAATATTTTCATAATTTGATTATAATATTAAATCTTAACTAAATTTCATTTGATGAATTTTTCATGAGACGTTTTAGCTTTAACATTGATAACTCTTCCTGATATTTTATTTTCTCATAATAGTCGAAAGTTTGATTACTCGCAGAAATTTTTGATAATATAACAAGCATTTCTATCATCAAAAAAAAGGAGAAAAATGCTAAGTAAAAAATTAGTCCAACTCTATTTTCCATAAGTAATTCTTTTAGAATCACTAAATCTTCTATTATACCTTTTTCCGAATTAACCTCTTTAATAACTAATTCTCGTAAGTCAAATTTTTTCTGTGAATTTGTTTCTAACAACTGATTAATTCTGTTAAGTTCACTTCTTAATCTATCAGCTGTTAACATCTCAGGATTATCTACTAATATAGTTTGACGATCATATACCCGATACGTTATGGGTTTTCCGAGTAAATCAAACATTTGATTACCAATAGAATCTTTTTTTGGATAGCTTTTGTAAGAACTTGTAAAGGTTTTAATTTTACTACCTTTTTTAGCAATTTTAGATGTTATTTTCTCTAAATTCAATAAAACCTTTGTTTTCTCGTCTTCTTTTGAAGTGTATTGTTTTTCCAACTCATTAATTCTTATTTGAACTCTTTTGTTGATCTTCTCTTTATTATAAATTTTCTTTTTAATTTCTATATCATTTCTAAAAAGTGCAGCATCTATAACAGTAGCGCCAATAAATGCCATAACTAATCCAAGAAAAATCCTAACTAATCCCTGATAAAAATTAACACTTTGGCTTAATATTATTTGTCTCTCTACCATTATAACTATGATAGTACACGTGAATCCCGTTCCTAAGCTAAGCCATAAATCATCTCCATTAACATACTCCCTGATTAACTGAAAACCAACAAAAAACCAAACAATAATTAAAATTAAAATAGCAGAAAAATATTGAGTTAACAACTTTTTACTTTTTATTGAACTGTCAGAGATTAAATCATAATCAAATCCAATTAATAAACATTTTAACTTAGTCCAAATACTTTTTAAATTATTCATATAATTATTGTTGAGATGCTACAATTCCTTCTTTAAAACCATTTTGATAAGATAAACATATAGCGTTCCAAAATTTACCTCCGTTTTCGAAATCATTTTTATATTCTATAATTTTTTCTTCGTCTCTCTCTAAATTTAATATTTCTGACTCTAATTTACTAAGAGCATTTATAATTCCTAAAGATTTTAAATTATCTGCTTTAATTTTTAAATCAGTTTTATTTAAGTTCAATCTTTGCAAAGCCATGTCTGTTTTAACGATACAATCCATTTGTAATTTTTCAATATTATCATTTAAAAACTTTATGTCTGAAATTATTTTAGCATCATCAAAACCTTTTGTTGAATAATTTTCGAGCACAATTTGTGCTACTGTTTCGAAAGGTGATTTTTGTATATCCAAATGGTCAATGTTATATTTATCATTATTTACAAATTCATCATTTTCATTTGTTTCTTGATTATTCTTTGAAAAATTGTTTCTGAAATATTTAAGGAGTTTCATTTTATTTACTTTTTTTGATGGTATTTTAATTTTTTGATGAAGTGTATGATGACAATCATGGCATAAGGTAGTTAATGAACCTAAAGGATACTCGTTTGGCTTAAAAAAAATATTTTTTTCATCTAAAAAATACTCTTTGTGGTGCACTTCAAGTTTATCCTTAGATCCACATTTTTTACAAATATAATTATCTCGGTTTAGTATTTTTTTTCTGAGAGAATTCCACTCATTAGATTGAAGCGCTTTTGCGTAATCTTGTTTATTTTTAGTCAATATTTTTTGGTTTATGTTGAAAACATTGGTAATCATCTGAATTTGAAACACATCGTTTACATCTCTTTTCAGTAGATTTTGCTATTGCATTACAGCGTCTAATTTTACATTCAATATTTTCAACGAAATCAATATTAGAAGAATGGCTTTCTTTAGTGGGTAAAAAAGACATTGTTATTAAAGAAATCGAAATTATAAGAAGTACTTTTTTCATGATAATCATTTTCAAATTTATAAAAAATAACAGATCAAATTAGTCTATATTTAGCCCATTATCTTATCAGTTTTACTCAAATATATAAAAAATATATTATTGTTGTTTTCAGACAATAAACGAAACCGTAACCCTCCCCATTTTCTCTTATTTTTAATGATAGAACTTATCGGTAAAGAGAGGCGAACTATTTTTACTTTGAAAGAACTATTGATTCCATTTAACACAATTCCTAAACTTCAAATACATTCATTCTAAGCCAAATACTTAAACAACTATTATTGTAGTATAACTATATATTTAATAGGGATTAACCATTTTACTAATTTACAAACCCTTACTATCACTAAGTTTGCAAGAGGTGTTTTTTAACTAAAAATGACTTACCCATATTACTAATATTTAAGCAACCTTTTTTTTGTTTAAATTATATCCTCTCTGTTTTAATTGCTTTAAAGTTCCTGAGTGTTTTTTAATACTAATGTATATCTCATTTAATTCGGAATTCTTCTTCAAGTAATTTTTGATGGTAGATAACGATAAATTAGTTTTATCCATTAAGATAGTTTTAGTCATTTTCTTTTGATTTAAATCATAGTCAATTAATGATGTTTTAATCAACTCGTAATTTACCTCAGAAATTCTTTGATTAATTGCACAGTTAAGATGGGTTCTGTAAATCTCTTTTCTATCATGGTAATCTTTCTTTCCCCAAATAAAATATGGGTTCTTTAAATACCTAATAGTATTGTTAGTCATAACGTCTGTTACATCTTTTAATTCTATAGCCTTGTCTATTATGAACTCATAGCCTGCATTAGATATCACACCTCCTTTTGATATATTACGCATACGTTTTGCAGCATCAGTTAACATAACTTTTACTGAATCATTTGGAAATTGTTTATGAGCTCCTGCGATCTGATATAAGAGCCATTCAGTCTTATGCACTACTGTGTAACTTTCCCAAGTTGACTTATCCGATATAAACCATTTAAATATTGGTATATCTCTTCCTAAATCTATCATTATAAACTCATTTCTATTTTCCCATAACAACTGTTTGTGCTTTTTAATTAAACTTGATTCTGTTTCAATATCATTTTCTATCTTCATTTTATATATTTTTAACACGCTTACCAATCAGGTTCGCTTCTATATTAAAAACACAGTTTCAGAATTCTATTAAAATAAAGAAATAGAGAAATTATGGACTAATCCCTTAATAGCTTGGGTTTCATTAAAATATTTTTAATTAAATTTATATACTTATTTACACTTATGGATATTTCAAGAAAATTAATAAAACAATTTGACAGTATTAATAAGTGTTATTTTCCCTTATTAAAATATGAAATAACAACATGTGTAAAGTGTGATAATAAGAAGTTCTATACCTCTATAGAGAAATTTGAAAAGACTTGTAAAAACTGCAAAACAAGGTATAAAATCACCTTCAATACATTGTTTCACAATGTTCGATTTGGCCTATTAAAAGCATTTCATATTTATATTGAAATTATTTATAAAAAACCTCAACCAAGAGCATCTGAATTAGCAAAAAAATATAACTTGACATATAAGACTGCTTATAACTTTAAAAATAAGGTAATAGACAACAATAGTTATATTGATTTAGAATTTTACTTGAGGAAAAATCAACTATCTGATGAAGAAAAATTACACGACTACATAGTGAAGACAAAAACCTTTGAATAAACTTGAATAATAAAGTTGTAAAATAAATTTACGCTTAAATATATTTCAAATGTCTGCCAAATATTTATCATAAGCACTAAATAAATAAAAATAATGCCATAACTTTACATGTCTTGTAAGTAATTTTAAAAGCAGTATGGATTGTTGTAAACCCTTATTATCATTAAGTTTTAAGCAACAAAAAAGCCTCACATTTCTGTGAAGCTTTAAGTGAGCCCTGAAGGATTCGAACCTTCGACCGCCTCCTTAGAAGGGAGGTGCTCTATCCAGCTGAGCTAAGAGCCCGTAATTTTAAAGTTGTTACGACCAACTGTGTCGGGGTGGCAGGATTCGAACCTGCGACCTCCTCGTCCCAAACGAGGCGCGATGACCGGGCTACGCTACACCCCGAGTGCAATATTTATTTGCGGAGAGACAGGGACTCGAACCCTGGCGACAGTTACCCGTCGACAGATTAGCAATCTGCTCCATTACCACTCTGGCACCTCTCCTTTTGACATCAAAATCGCGTTTGATATTAAAAATTGCGAGTGCAAATGTAGTATTACAATTAGACTTTCGCAAGGTAATTTTAATAAATTTCCGTTTTTTTTATTCGGGATATTCCACGCGTAAATGGTAGATATTCATTAACTTTTTCTTAATCACCTTCTTAATGATTTCTATCTCTCTAAAAGTGATGTCCGAATTTAAAAATTGTCCATCATTCATCTGTTTGTCTATAATTTTATTAATCAATTCATCAATTAAAATTGCTGATGGTATTTTAATACTTTTTGAAGCCGCTTCCGCTGCATCACACATCATTAAAATGGCTGTCTCTTTCGAAAAAGGAATCGGTCCTTTATATTGAAACTTCTTAATATCTACCCCCGGATTCTGGGCTTTCTCTTTCATGTAAAAATAATATGTAGTACTTGTACCATGATGCGTTCGTATAAAATCGATAATTCGATCGGGTAAATTGTACTTCTTTGCCAATTCAATCCCTTTAATTACATGATCAGTAATGATCTTAGAACTGTCTTCAAAAGAAATATCGGTATGCGGGTTTACCGCCGTAGTTTGGTTTTCCGTAAAATACATCGGATTTGGTATTTTTCCAATATCATGATACAACGCCCCAGTTCTGACCAACATCGAGTTGGCACCAATTTCATTGGCTGCAGCTTCTGCTAAATTAGCGACCTGCATAGAGTGTTGAAAGGTTCCTGGTGCTTTCTCATTCAATTCTCTTAAAAGTTTGCTATTGGTATTTGAAAGCTCCAACAACGTAACATCTGAGACCAAACCAAAAATTTTCTCATAGATGTAGATGAAAAAGATCGACAAAAATGACAAAACTCCGTTGGCTGCAAACATCATGAAGTAAAAACGATTGATCTGTGAAGCATCCCCTTCTTTAATAATTGAAAAGGCAAAATAAGTCAACATATAAATAAGCGTAATTTGTCCTACTGAAATAAACAAATTGGCCCGCTTGTACAGTTCAGAAACCGTAAGAATGGTAACTATCCCTGCAATAATATGTAAATAAATAAATTCGAAACTATTTGGGACAATAAAACCAAGCAATAAAATGGTTAAAACATGCGTAAAAAGTCCCAAGCGTGCGTCAAAAAAAGCTTTTAAAACAATGGGTAAAATACTCAGAGGCACCACATACAAATAGTCGGAATTGTATTTGATAACCAATGTCTGTATAAAAATCATTAAAAATACATTCAGAAAAATGAAGGTAACTTTATTGTTGTTCTTAAATATTTCAACACGGTATTTGTGCAAAAACAAAAGCAACATCAATAAAGCCAATGCAACTAAGATGGTATAACCAAAAACAATCCAATTATAATAAGACTCCGTCCAAACCTTCGATTCGAATTCACTTTTTAAAGAGTTTAAAATGGCTAAATTTTCTCCTTCTACAATGTCTCCTTTCAAAATAATCAACTTCCCTTTAGAAACCTTTCCTTTGGTATATGAAATGGCTTCTAGGTCAGCAGTAACCATTTTCTCTGTAAAAACAGCATCAAAAGAAACATTGGGTTTTATAATTTCTGATAAAATAGTAAGCACCGTATTCTTAATATAGCTGTTTTGATTGCCTTCCAGTTCTTTTTTGATCTCTAAAAATACCCGATTCGATGTCAAAAAGGTCTTGTAAGCAATATCTTCTACTCGATTGTTGTCTTTCAAAACCACCATCATGTTCTCTTCAGGAATCATTCCTTTACTGGTCATCTCTAAAAAACCGTTAGCATATACTTTCCGAATAATTTTCTCTCCTTTGCTCTTATAAAGCATTAAAGCAGCTTCCGTAATAGAATCATTTTCTGATAATGGTGCGAAACGCTTTTTAAAATTGTCCAAAACCTCCTGTTCAACTGCAGTATTTTTTAAGAAGTAATATTTCGAGTTGGCGGAAATGGCTTCCTTTTCTTGAATAATTTCTGCTTCCGTTTTCTGAATCGCAAAATCAAAAGTTGCATACAAATTGTCGTATTTCCATACCTTCCCGTTATTAAACTCATATTTAAACTGTCCGCCCTTAGGAAACAAATAAACAATCGCCACAGTGGTAATTAGGAACAACAATACCTTATAAATAATCGTATTATTTTGATAAATTTTATTTACAATTTTGCGCATAGAAAAAAGATTACTCCAACAAATTTACAGTAAAAAAAGTAAGGCATGAAATTCACTGAGACTTATAAAACTTAAATTGATTAAAAATGGTTATTTTCGCAATAGAAAAACCAATTAAATCCATCGATCACCTATGAAAGAAGTTGTAATTGTATCTGTTGCCAGAACTCCAATTGGAAGTTTTATGGGAAGCTTGTCTGCTATACCGGCAACAACATTAGGAGCTATCGCTATAAAAGGCGCTTTAGAAAAAATTGATTTACAACCTCAGCAGGTAGACGAAGTATATATGGGAAATGTTGTTTCTGCAGGCTTAGGACAAGCCCCCGCAAGACAAGCTGCCATCTATGCAGGCATTCCAGATACCGTACCCTGTACAACCGTTAATAAAGTTTGTGCATCGGGTATGAAATCAATCATGCTCGCCGCGCAAGCAATTGCATTGGGCGATGCCACCATCGTGGTTGCAGGAGGAATGGAAAATATGAGTCGAATTCCACATTACCAACACGCCCGAAATGGCAATAAATTTGGATCCATTACCCTAGAAGACGGAATGCAGAAAGATGGTCTTGTAGATGCTTATGAAGAAGTAGCCATGGGGGTTTGTGCAGATGCCTGCGCTACTGAACATGGCTTTATGAGAGCAGCACAGGATGCCTTCGCAATTCAGTCTTACGAACGATCTGCAAAAGCCTGGAAAGCAGGAAAGTTTGCAGACGAAATTGTACCTGTAACCATTCAACAAAGACGAGGAGATCCGATTATTTTTTCGGAAGACGAAGAATATAAAAACGTAAAAATTGAAAAAATTCCTGCTTTGCGTGCCGCTTTCACAAAAGACGGAACCGTTACCGCAGCAAACGCATCCACCATTAATGACGGAGGTGCTGCATTGGTTTTAATGTCTGCAGAAAAAGCTGCCGAATTAAAGATCAAACCCCTTGCTAAAATTAGAAGCTATGCAGATGCTGCTCATGCTCCAGAATGGTTTACAACAGCTCCCGCAAAAGCAATTCCAAAAGCATTGGCAAAAGCAAATATTGCCCTAGATGCCGTAGATTATTTTGAATTGAATGAAGCATTTTCAGTTGTTGGTTTGGCCAACATGAAACTCTTAGGCATTACCGATGAGAACGTAAATGTAAATGGTGGTGCAGTTTCCCTAGGACACCCTTTAGGCGTTTCTGGCGCTCGAATTGTCATTGCATTGACATCAATTTTGAAACAAAACAATGCCAAAATTGGTGCTGCAGGAATTTGTAATGGCGGTGGTGGTGCTAGTGCAATGATTATTGAAAACATTTAAACACAACAAGAAAGAAATTGTTATACGGAATTTGTAATTTAAGTATTGTCCCGCTTCGTTTAGAAGCAACCGATGCCTCTGAAATGGTGAACCAAGTTTTATTTGGTGAATCTTTTGAAGTCTTGGAAAAGGAGAAGAAATGGAGTAAAATTAGACTCCAACACGATGGTTACGAAGGATATATTGACAACAAACAATACGAAGAAATCTCAGAAACACTTTTTATCAAACTCTCTCAAGAGACGCAAAAATATTCTGGAGAGTATGTCGATTTCATTACAGACACTCAAAACAGATTGACAACCATCCCACTTGGAGCGCGACTCCCTTTTTTGGAAAACAATGCTTTTGCAATTAATGATACACAGTTTTCTTATGATGGTGCTGTTTTTAAAGAACAATTCCCCAAAGAGGCCCTTGTCAAAAAAGCAATATTGTTTCTAAACGCTCCTTATTTATGGGGAGGAAGAACGCCTTTTGGAATTGATTGTTCGGGATTTACGCAAATGGTTTACCGACTGTGTGGATTTCAACTATTACGAGACGCCAAAGAACAAGCAACCCAAGGAGGAGTCCTAAGTTTTATTGAAGAAAGTGAAGCAGGAGATTTGGCCTTTTTTGACAATGACGAAGGAAATATTACCCATGTAGGAATTATTATGAAGGATTATAAAATCATTCATGCCCATGGAAAAGTACGAATAGACACCCTAGATCATAGTGGAATTTACAATGTCGATCTTCAAAAACACACCCACAAACTGAGAGTCATTAAAAAAATAATTTAGACACAAAAAAACCGAAACAAATGTTTCGGTTTTTTTTTAAATTTTGAAATAATACCTTTATTTCATGCTCTTGTATAAAGCTCTAAATTCATCAGACTTTTCATCGTTTTCTATGGTATCATAGATGTTTAAAATTGTCTTTACTGTATCTAATGTTCTTTTCAATGAATCCGCTTTAATTAAATAAGGTAAGGCTTCATTACAAACATCTTTTTGTTTCTGCTCTAAAGCGTCATACTTATCAAAATCATTTAAACTTTTATTCATTTCTTCAACAATAGCAACTCTTTTGTTTAAGATTGACAACCCTAAATTTAAATAAGCATCTCTATATGTTGGATCTAACTCAATGGCTTTTTTATAGTATCCTTGAGCTTCTTCAATTTTATCTTGATTGTAATTTACAACACCCAAATTAAAAAACAACGTAGGGTTTGTTGGATCCATTTTAGTTGCTTGTTCCATTAGCTGTCCAAACATATCCATTTTTTCTAATTTAATATACAATTCAGCTTCCGCTAAAAGTAAATTTAAATCTTGTGGATTTTCTATTCTTGCTTCTTTAATTGCAGTCACAGCTTCATCAACCTTTCCTTGATCTTTTAGGATTAAAGCAATGTTTTTAACGATGGTTGCTTTCTTAGATTTAGACCCCTTATCGATTGGATTTGTATATTGCCCAGATTTAACATAAAGATTTCTTTGGCTTTCAGAATCTATTCGCTCTTCTTCTCCTGTTTCTTTATTGGTGGCAAAATACTCTAGTACAATTCCAGTGTATCCAAGACTTTTCAAATCTCTGTAGTATGTCAATGCAATGTCTAATTCTTTTGCTTGAGTTGCACTCACCGCAGCATTGTACATAAAAGCAGTGTCTTTAGGACTCAATTTATAGGTTAAGTAAAACAACTCCGCTGCGTTCTTATAGTCTTTTTCGTTATTGTATAATTTCAACGCTTTTTCTGATACCTCTTTGGTCAATTGGCCTTGCATTGGTTTTGCTTTGCTGGTATACTTTTGCTTTCCAGTCTCTTTCTCAAAAGCAAAAAGTGCAGTAAAAGTATCGGCTGCTGTTCTGTAATTCTTTTGTCCAGCATAAGCTTGGGCTTTTAAGAAGTAAAATTTTGCTTTTAATTTTGCATCCATGTTGCCCATTAAGGCTTCTGCTGCTGAAATTGAAGCAACAGCTCCGGCATAATCTTGTTTTTTAAGGGCTTTACCCGCCGCTTTTAATTCGTTTTTCTGTGCAAATACTCCCATTGACATTAATGCCAGTGAATATGCTATTATTTGTTTTTTCATTGTACTGGGGATTTTATTGGTTGTTATTCTTGATTTTCTGTGGTATCTGTATCATTTTCCGTGCCATCTTCAATTGCATCTTCAGCACCTTCTTCTAACACTTCGTCGGCATCTTCCTCATGCGCTACTTTTGCAACTGCCGCTATGCTATCAGAATCTTTGATATTAATTAAACGAACACCTTGTGTTGCACGTCCCATGACTCTTAAATCTTCTACAGCCATACGAATCGTCAATCCAGATTTATTAATAATCATTAGATCATTGCTATCATCTACATTTTTAATGGCAACTAAGTCTCCCGTTTTTTCTGAGATATTTAAAGTTTTCACACCTTTACCTCCACGGTTGGTAATTCGATAATCTTCTAATTTAGAACGTTTTCCGTATCCTTTTTCTGAAACAACTAGAATATTACTTTCCATGTCATTTACAGCTACCATACCAATTACCTCATCATTTTCATGTTGTAAGGTAATTCCTCTAACTCCAGAAGCAGTTCTTCCCATTGGGCGGGTTTTAGCTTCTTCAAAACGAATCGATTTACCAGATGCTAATGCTAACATTACTTGGCTATCACCTGTAGTTAATTTTGCTTCTAACAATTCATCTCCATCCTTAATAGTAATGGCATTGATTCCGTTGGTTCTTGGACGAGAATATTGTTCTAAAGAAGTCTTTTTAACTTGTCCTTTTTTAGTGGCCATAATTACATAATGGCTATTGATATAGTCTTCGTCTTTTAAGTCTTGTGTTACTAAGAATGCTTTTACTTTATCATCTTGTTCAATATTGATTAAGTTTTGCATTGCTCTTCCCTTGGTGCTTTTACCTCCTTCTGGAATTTCGTATACGCGCATCCAGAATACTTTTCCTTTTTGGGTAAAGAACATCATATATTGATGGTTGGTTCCCACAAATAAATGCTCTAAGAAATCTTCATTTCGAGTGGTTGCTCCTTTCTGACCTCTTCCTCCACGGTTCTGAACCTTATATTCTTCAAGATTTGTACGCTTTAAATATCCAGCATTCGAAATCGTAACGACTACTTTGGTATCTGGAATCATGTCTTCAATTCGCATGTCTCCACCTGCATATTCAATGACAGATCTACGTTCATCACCATATTTGTCTTTGATATGAAGTAATTCGTCTTTTATAATCTGGTAACGTCTTGGTTCGTTGGATAAAATATCTTTTAAATCTGCAATTGTTTCAATAATTGCATCGTATTCTCCACGCAATTTGTCTTGCTCTAATCCTGTCAACTGGCGCAAACGCATCTCTACGATTGCTTTGGACTGAATTTCAGACAATTCAAAACGAACAATCAAAGCCTCTTTGGCTGCATCTGCATTGTCAGATCCTCGAATGATTTTAATCACCTCATCGATATTGTCTGATGCAATAATTAAACCTTCTAAAATATGAGCTCGTGCTTCTGCTTTCTTTAATTCAAATTCTGTTCTTCGAACAACAACTTCATGTCTGTGCTCTACAAAATAGTGAATTAACTGCTTTAAATTTAATTGTTCTGGACGCCCTTTTACAAGCGCAATATTATTGACACTAAAAGAAGTTTGTAACTGGGTGTATTTATATAATTTATTTAAAACGATGTTTGGAATTGCATCTCGTTTTAAAATATATACAATACGCATTCCATTTCTATCAGATTCATCGCGAATGTTTGCAATTCCTTCTAATTTTTTGTCATTGACCAATTCAGCAGTTTTTTTAATCATTTCTGCTTTATTCACTTGATAAGGGATCTCTGTAACAATAATACACTCTCTACCCTTCACCTCTTCAATAACAGCTTTAGCACGCATTACAATGCGTCCACGGCCCGTATGAAAAGCATCTCTTACACCATCATAGCCATAAATAGTACCTCCTGTTGGAAAATCTGGCGCAGTAATGTACTGCATCAATCCGTCAATGTCTATGTCATTGTCTTCAATATAAGCAATAGTACCGTTGATCACTTCTGTAATGTTGTGTGGCGCCATATTGGTTGCCATACCCACCGCAATACCAGAAGCTCCGTTTACTAATAAATTTGGAATTCTTGTTGGCAACACCGTTGGCTCTTGCAAGGTATCATCAAAATTCAAACGATGATCTACAGTATCCTTTTCGATATCCGCCAACATATCTTCCGATATTTTCTGCATTCTAACCTCCGTATAACGCATTGCAGCTGGAGAATCACCATCGACAGAACCAAAGTTTCCTTGACCGTCAACCATCATGTATCGAACACTCCAGTTTTGAGCCATTCGCACCATAGAATCATATACAGAAGTATCTCCGTGTGGATGATACTTTCCTAAAACTTCTCCAACAATTCTTGCCGATTTTTTATACGATCCAGTTGCTTTAATTCCTAACTCATGCATCCCAAACAATACTCTTCTATGAACGGGCTTTAAACCATCTCTTACATCGGGTAATGCTCTAGAAACTATCACTGACATCGAGTAATCGATGTACGCAGATTTCATCTGCTCTTCAATGTTAATTGGAATTAACTTTTCTCCGTCTGCCATATTTATATCCTATTAATTTTTAATCCTTTTTTTAAAACAAGGCAAGATACTATTTCTATCAGTATTTACAAAGGTTTTAGCGTTTCTATAACCGAAGAGTTATCAACATTTTTGTGTGTTTTTTAACATTGATTTATCTTACTGATTTTCAGGTACTTTTGACACTATTGGAGCTCTCAAGCGCTACTTTTCTCCTCATCTAGCATTTTTTTGTATTTTTCTTCTAAAAAAGGATTAAATTTACACTAATAAAAGAAAAAAGATATGGACGAAAATTTTTCACCAAAGGTTAGAGACGTAATTACCTACAG
>Ga0209119_1001971_pt1 | contig 19511 bp, 17 predicted proteins | sample COG_03_FD_184747 | JGI IMG/M metagenome (GOLD analysis project Ga0209119, IMG submission 184747) | Pelagic Microbial community sample from North Sea - COGITO 998_met_03 (SPAdes) (version 2) | ecosystem: Environmental > Aquatic > Marine > Neritic zone/Coastal water | place: Helgoland, sampling... | reverse complement strand
TATTTGACACAATGACACCATATTTTGATATTTCAGGGCCATCAACTTTCATGACACTCAATTGAGATTTACCAGTTTTTTCATATCCACTGATAAGATCTGACGTAACACCGTTACCGCTGTATGTTAAAAAATCATCAGCTAAGAGCAATGCAAACGGCTCATTGCCCACAACTCGCTCAGCGCAAAGAACTGCATGGCCAAGCCCTAATTGTTCTTTTTGCCTAACAAAAACGCACTCTATACCTTCTGGTAAAATATTTTTGACCATGTCAGCCATTTCATTTTTACCCTTTGTGCGCAACGCCAATTCAAGTTCATTATTGCCATCAAAGTGATCTTCAATTGCACGTTTGTTACGACCAGTAATGAATATTAATGTATCCAAGCCTGCAACAATAGCTTCTTCAGCAGCATATTGTATAAGTGGCTTATCTATGATGGGTAAAAGCTCTTTTGGCATTGCCTTGGTTGCAGGCAGAAACCTTGTTCCAAATCCCGCTACTGGAAAAACTGCTTTTCGAACCTTCAATTTCATTTTAATTAATCCTTTTCTTGATAAGTAACTTTGTTGAAAAAATTTAATAAGATTCTATATTTTCCAGTATAATTTTCATACCAATTAAACAAATTATTAACAATTTTAATTACATATATATTTTGCTTATCAGAATCCCAAGCAACTGATCGATCGCCTATTTCTACTTAACAGCGAACGATCCAAATTGGCCGCCGCTTGCCTTCGAATTTTGGCGCCAGTACACCAACCGCATGCGCAAGTGCCTTGACATACCCATGACCCTCATCGTGACCGTCACGCTGACTGTAGCGATGCTCTGGCCTCTAGACCGGCCGCCGCCAGCCCCCAAGGGTAAGGTCGTCCACTTCATTGCCTTTGAGGCGCTTGTCTCCCCAGTTATCCGTACGGGCCGCTTCGGCCTACTGCCCGTCTTAATTGGAGCAACTGCCTTTGGCGAGGTCATTTAGCTCATACAGCCCAGCTTCAATCGAGGTGCAGACCTTAACGACTGGGTCGCGGACATCGTTGGCGTCGCCTGCGGCTTGCTGTACCGCCGTCTGCGCCCGCACTGATACTCATGATTAGTCCCACATCCGCCATCAGTTTTGCAATCTCACGAATGATCACCATAGCTTCGAAGACAAGCCGTCCAAAATATGTTTCAACACTTTAATTCAAACGGACCCTTCCTTCTTTAATTTCATTACTGCTATATCACTGACTATGGTTAGCGCCATATTGTTGTCACAAGCCCACGTAAAAATTACCGAAATATCCGGATATTCAACATTCTTATCTTTAACGGAAAACTTACTTATTAATCTCCAATCATCTATAAATATCACTGGATCATTTTCAGAACTAGCCTGCAGCCACTGATGCACTATCCTTAATTCTTTTATAAGAGGGCAGCCGCCATTATTCAAAGCCGTCAATCCACCAGAGTAATGTCCATCCAGAAATATGTTCAATTGCCCATGTTGATCATCTAATATGGATTTTAAAACATCTTCACTATAACCATTCACGATTTTAACGTTTTTTCTATTAGCGAAGCGGTCTCTGGTGAATTGATAAAAATCCAGAACAGGTTCAATTGATACCACGTTCGGATAATACTTAGAAAGGAATTTAGTTGTCTGCCCCAAATACGTGCCCGTCTCAATCCAATCAGCACCTGTATGACCAAACTTTCTTAGTATTTTCTTTTTTATAAAATTTGGGGCTACTTCGCATCCACCAGAGAATATCCAGTCATAGAGACCTGAAATATTTTTAAACAAATCCAAGTATATTGTCTTTAAATGTAATTTAATTTTTTTATTACGCAACATGGGCAAGCTCCCTTAACCGTTGGAGAATTGTTAAGAACGAATATGTCAAAGTTCTCAAGAATGCCATGGCCCTGCTGCAACCCAAATATCGAAACATTAGATAGGTTCCTCTTGTCGCTCTCAATTTGTTATAAGATAATGAACCGGCGTTGACATTGTATATGGTCCCACAAAATGGAAACTTTGAAAACTTCACCCCGGCAGCGTCTAATTTTATCCATGCAGCCCAATCCTGACGCATCTGTAAATTTGGAAATAAATCGGTATCAATCTTTTTCTTTTTAACCATTACCGTACTTGTTCCAATGAAACATTTATATGGTATAAAATTTTGAACGAACAACTCAGGCACAAACCTTTTAAATGTTGCATCAGTCTTGTTGTTTTTTTTGACCTTGTAATCTGTATAAGAAAAGTCAAGATCTCTGGATTCCATAAATTCGATCTGCCGTGAAAGCTTATCATCACAAAGCACGTCATCTGCGTCTAAAAAGCAAACATACTCTCCGATAGCAACCGAAATGCCATAATTTCTTGCTGCCCCTGCCCCTATTTGATGTGGAGTCCAGAAAACCTTAAAATTTATTCGGCCACTTAGATTGGATAAATTATCAATAATAGATGTTTTTTTAGTGCCATTGAAAATAAAAATAACTTCGAACTGTGATCTATCTTGGGTTAATAAACTATCAACACATTGTGCAAAATAATCATTAATGTTACCAACAGGAATTATAACACTTATTGAAATTTTGGCTCCAACATCAACATTTTGACTATCAATTAATAACATTTAATGGCTTTCCAGCCCACAATGCAGCGAACCTACAAAAAGAACTTATTGAGCTACCGTAAATATAATCACATCGTGATAAGGAATAAAGGTCTTCGCTGGGTGTACCAGAGCTCTGGATAACCTCAACCGAAAATTTTTCTTCTGTTGAAAGTTGCTCATCGCTAAATAAAAGAATTGTAAAATTATCATGCATTGAATTTAGTTTCAAATCACGAACAACAAACTCGATTGATTCAGTAAAATCCATAAAGTACTTACCACCGCGCCAAATACGAAAATCACCTCTACGAACATGCACTCCAATTAATTTATCATTGCTAGACTTCCCTCTTAATTTCATGAAATAATTTTGTAATTTTTTATCAGATTCAAAATACTTTGCGGGAGACAAGTAGCTTTTTTCATTATCAATTTTCCACCCCCCACATACAAAACAAATCTTTATTCCCTGTTTTCGTAAAAGGTGAAAGCGATCACAAGACAGCATTTCGTCATTTCCAAACGCTAAAAAATAAATCTTAAATAATTTAATATCATGGATTTTGTCTTTATACTTTTTAAAAAAAAATGATAAAAATTTTACAAAATATCTAAACATAATATTTGTTAAGTAGCGCTTGTGTAATCGCCGTTGTGGTGTCGCATATATCCCGTTTGTGTGTTTTATAAGATTTAGGTCGATAAGCCTATCATTATCACATAACAATCTCTTCATACCATTATAAAAGTACAAAGCATTTCCTAATCTTCCAGTACCACACAGGGTTATAAATATCATAATCAGCCCAACATTTTAATAGATTTCCAGTATAGGAATTATATCTTGATGTAAAATTCTTTTATCTACATTAACATCACAATTAAGTAGTTAAACTAACTTTTTCATGGCTTTGAGACCTTTTTGATAACAACACAATAGCACAAATCCCGATAAAAAATATCAAACAAACTCTATATAGAATTAAAAATTATTTTTACATTTTGGAAGCTTTCCTTAAATGAATTTTTAGCAACAACAGACAAAGTGAATTTACTTAGGTGCCTTACATCTCTATCTAATATGTACATACTTACAGGCGCGACTAGCCTATTAAATAATATGACCCACGGAATAAGATACCAAACTTCGTATTGGACCACTATGTTCGTCAATATAAGTGTAATTGTTACGTTCAAAAAAGACCGAGCTAAGATTCTTTTTTCCATATCTAGAGCTTGCATATAGATTGTATAAATATGATTAAGCACAATTATTGGTACGATCCAAATCATTACAATAAAATAACTTTGAATAAATTGACTAGCGTTAAGTATCGTTAAGACCTCGGCGCCCCATATATTTATGACTACACACGCTAAAATACTAAATAACACACAACAAAAAAGTACTATTCTTGTCAAATTAGCCATCAATTCATTTAATGCACTCATACTCTTTTGTTTCAATTTAAAAATCTTTGGCTTTACTACTTTGAGAACTTGTAAAAATAAGAATGCTATGATTTCAACCAGCCGCAAAACTATTGCCAAACCACCAACCAGTAATGGGTTTTGATTTCCAATGAGTAAAATTTCTATCCTGCCACCCAAACTATCTAACATAGAACTAGGTGCCAGCAAAAAGGCCTCTCTTAACATTTCTGTTAGACTATTTTGATCACCTTCCAGATCTAATTTATTGCCTAGTGACACATAAGCAAAATATATAAAAATAAAAACGTTTAAAAAACGTTCGATACAATACAGTTGTGCTTGTACTTCAATGCCAAAACCGATTTTGGCAATAACGAACCTAAGAATAATGACAACACACGAAACATACATTTCGATTTTTAACACAGGAATAAGGTCATATTTTCCTTCTAATATTCCCTTACTTGTATGTACGATGCCATAAACGGATGCCAGTACAAAGAAAAATATAAGCTCGAAATCGTTTAGAAGGTGACCATAGAAATTAAATATAAATATAGCGACGCAAAATATTAATAGCTGAAATAAAATAATTTTAAAAAAATTATTTTTATTTACCCTATTCTGCGCTGCATGTTTGTTTACTACTGGTTGCCAGCCAAATGCCACAATTGAATTTAATAAAAAGAAAATGGAAGTACCAAAAGCGTATCTACCAAAATCCTCTAGCCCATAAAAATACGTTAATAGAGAAACACTCATCAATCCGAGTGCCATTTGGAATAGCCGAGATATAACATACCAGGAAAAAATTTTTGATAGGTTACTCAATCTATAGGCCAATATAATTTTTGTAAATTCATCTCAACTTTATAACTTAACATTGGCGAACAACGCATGTGACAAATTTTTTTTTATCATAATTTTAGTAATAACTCTGTTATTTCTTAAAGTTTTATAATTCAACAGCATTAGATATATTGATGCCCTCAAATTTAATCTTGTGGCTTAATTTGTTCAAATGCAAGTTTAATCAAGTAAAGTAATTTATAAAAATTGTGAACAATTCGTTTATGACGAAAAAATTACAATCTATAAAAATACATATAATTAATAAAACCGGGGCTACTATCTGATATTAATAAAAGTTTGATAACTTACTGCTGTTGAAGCTTCATTTTAGACGGCTTGTATATCACTCCTCAAGCAAACTACATTTATTTTACAAATAAAGTCGCTTTTTCGCTCCGTAAGTCAGTTATATATATTTACCTTCAATACAACCCTAATTTAGCTTAATATTTGGAAATGAATCAGATAATGTTTTAATCCTTCGATCATAAAGAGATCGACTATATCTGAATTGTTTGTTCAGGCCACTTTGGAATGAACCACTTTTGTCAATTCAGTCAGTTCTGTACTCCAAAATATTTTGTATATATTTTTAATATTAGGTAATTACCTTTATTTTGATGATCACGCCTGACCAGCTAATGCTCGGCTTGATATGATATGAGCTTTTGAAGTAATGAGAAACATTATACGACGGTCACTTTTGTTTAGTGAATTACCTGCCGCTTATTATTTTAATGGTCATTATTTTTCCATCTCAATAAGCGAAACTGAATTTTTTGTGGTATGCTTTTGAAAACAATGAGTGCAAGCTCTTTAAGGTAGTAAATTAAGTTCTCTTTTGCACTCATATATTTAAACTGATCAAATATTTTTGAATCAAAGAAAAATAAATACTTTTTTTTCTGTATGAGTGGTATTTTCGACTTAATTATTAAGTTATCATACGACACGGATTTATCACAATAAGCGAACCAACCACCATATTTGCGTGACCGTTGTGTTCCTCGTTTTTCAAATTCCCAAGCATTTTCATTATCATGAAGTAATTCCATTAATACGGATTTTTTAAAGATCGAAAAAACTGTTGAAGTACGATAATAATCTTCTGTGTCAATAAGGCGGATATTTTTTTTGATAATAACTTCTCCTGAGCCAGCAGGCGTTGGATTTAGCCTTAAGTAATTTGGCTTCAATTGCTCCAACAATATAAATATTTCATCCTGTTTTTCGATTTGATACGGTTTGTTAATGATTAAATCATCGATACAAAGTAAAATATATTCACTATCTATGTACTTCAAAGCTTTTTTCAAATTTGATGACCAACTTACATCAACACCTACAGCCACAGGTTCGTATCCCTCATAACATGGCAAACAATTATTAGTAACGATGTAGCCCGGAATGTTATTAAAAAATCCAAACCGCTTGTGTGAAGCAATAGTCAAGCCCCACACCGATGAGTATTTGTCGCACGACGGTATCACTTTTGCAATTTTAATCATTTTCATAGACTCTCAAATACTTCGCAGCCACCTTGCGCCAAGTAAACTCTGTCAAGTCTAATGTAAGGTCAGAAGACGTCTTTACCTCACACTTGAAAATGTCCCTCAATTTTTCATATATATTAGTCTCACAATCCTCTACCGGCATAGAGAGTGGATAAAATTTCTCCAAAATACTCTTTATTGGATTAGACTCCGAATATAAAACACGACAACCAGCGGCAAGCGCCTCTAAGTAAACAAGACCGAATGTTTCGTTTTTGGAAGGGAGCACTAAAACGTCAGAACTTGAGTAAATTTTCATCAAGTCTTTTTTATTGACGACACCGCTATACGTCACAAACTCCTGTTTCTTAATTTTTGAAAGTAACTTTCCATCATCAGGTCGACCCACAACATTCAAATGAAATGACTTTCCAGTAATTTTCCTGAGCATTTTGACGGCATTAACGACGGATAAAACCCCCTTATCCCGCACCACTCGCCCAACAAAAAGTATATTAGTACCCGTACGACCAACAAAACCTGAGTTCTGAAAGAAAACTTCGTCAATCCCATTTGGCACTATGTGTAATTTATTCTTCAACGTTTTCCTAAAGACAGGGTCGTTCTGAAGAAATAGCTCTTCCGATCTTTTGGTAAGAAATGTAATCGCTTTAGCTGAGCGTAAGACATTTCTGATAAAATACTTTTGCCTGATATCATACTTTTCTATTTTAGCGTAATCAGTACTACGAACGGTGATTACATGCGGAATTCTTAATTCTTTAGCAAGAAGTTCCCCCAATATAGCGTTAGAATAAAGTGAATGTGAGTGAATAATATCAAACTCCTCATGGCGTAATTTATGTCGCAAAGTACGGCAAAGCTGCCGCGCACCAATTTGTCGAAAAAGAGAAAAATACCACTTTTTTTCAAGTAAAATCTGTTGCGAGTAATTTGTATGCAGTAGCCTGGGATCATAATCAGCAGCCACCGTTACTACGGAAGTATTTTTAATATTAGACTTAGCAAACTCGCAAAATAAATCTTCGTACACTTTCGTTCCGTAAGCATAACTACATATATGTAAAACATTATTCATTTATAATCACTTTTCGATAGTTAACGCACAAAACAAAAAGCACAAACACAGTTTCCCATCTATAGAAAGCTCCGCTAAACTGTGCACAGATTAAAAAGTAAAAAAACATAGCAAAGAAAATGTTAAATGCAACTGTCTGCGGATACCGGATATAGAGATAATAAAGATTAAAAAGGGTAAAAATAAATAATACAACTGGAACAAGACCTGTCGCTAACAATAAATCTAGAATAAAGTTATGGTTAATTGCACCATATTTTTCGTTTTGCAAACTTGAGCCAAATAATGGATTACTGAGAAATTGGTCCCAAGCAGATGTGTACAAATTATAGCGAATAGATGCACTATTTGTGTCATCCACTATATTAACCTGTTGTAACCGAGTATAAACACTTATCACAGTAATTGAAACTAGGGGTGGTAAAAGAATTAAAAACACCGACAGTTTTTTAATATTAAAATCCTTTAAGATTGCTGGTAACGATATACACAAAACTGTGATAATTATCGCAACAATTGGTCCCCTAGATCCACCAGCAAAAAGGCACGCGAGGGGAAATAATAAAATAAGACAATTTAATATAGTAATTTTTGTATATATTAATTCATGAACGATTAAGATTAGTAACGCACCAGACAAGATCGACAACGCTAACGGATTAATAACAGAATTGTCAATTCTATTATTGAGTCTCGTTCCTGTTATAATATTTTCGAAGTAGATAATAAATGCTACAATACAAAAAACAGAGAGGCTATATTTTATGACTCTCACAATACGAATTGGATCGATTTTTGAGTATTCAAGGCGTGATAAAATCATTATTGGGAGTAATGTAAAAAAGATAAAATATGTATAAAAGTTACCAACCCCAGCACTTAAATTAAGTATTTCTAAAGTAATTGTTTCCCATAAAATTCGTAATGAATAACAGAAGATGATAAAATAAAGTAATAAAATTTGGACACTATTATAAACCGCTACCTGCGGTTTTCGAATAAAGAGACTAAAACAAAGAAGCATAAGCAGCAACTTACTTCCAGGTATTATCATACCTGCCATCTCATTTAGTTGGAGTTTTGTTAATAACGCTACAGCACTTAAAGAACCCCCGAAAGTTAGGAACAAGAAGATATCTAAAATTTTTAACTTCAACTTAAAAAGCTCGCAAAATAGTATTGATAAATAGTGTTTCCCGTTGGTTTTCTACGTTAACGGTTGCACCATATTCGGTATCTACTGCTAATTGCTTGATAAGATCTACAACTGTATCAACATCAAATTCTTTAAGTAATATACCGCGTTCGTACTCAGCAACAAGTTCACCCAAATAACCTTGCTTTGTTGCGACAACCCTTTTCATTACAGCCTGAGCTTGCAATAAGACTCCACTAGAACCATATGCTCCGTCTGAATATAGCAACCAACATAAGTCTGTAGCCGCCAGTAATTCATTTATTTCGTTATTAGTCAAAATACGATTGATGATTAGGCAATTAGGGATTTGAGACGCATTTTTAATTTCTAATTCGGCAACGTCATCAAATTGACCTGCAATTATGAACTTTGTTTTACAGTGCGAAGCCTGCGCCACCTTCAAAAAATTCTTGATGCCTTTTCGTAATGTTATCGAGCCTAAAAGTAAAACCATCCGTTCATCGTTTTGGATATCAAATTTTGCTCTAGATAACATACGATCAACTGGTTCTGGGTTGCCACCCCAATCAGAGAGGCTCACAACTTTATCAGAATTGAATATTCTTGATAAAATCGGGTCGATACATAATATTTGTTTTAAGTATTTCCGCTTCAATAATCTAATGAATAGAAAATAACGCATATAGTACTTTAATTTATTTAAAACGCCTCTTAATTGATCTGATCTTAACTTAGGAGCTAATAAGATACCAGTTAGACTATTAGAACCCAAGCCAGGAAATCCAAAAAGAGCTAAATAAAGGAAATATGTATCCAGGGTATTTATAAAAATATTTTTATTTCGATTATTTCGAGTTAGAAATAACAACTTTTGATATGTTACCATCCAAAGAAACAGCTTAGATTTCAAGATCAAAAAGTTCACCAGCCTACTTTTTGCTAATACAACACTTTCTATTTGATTTCCAAAGTCACGATGCAATATATTAATATTTTCTGAACGGGTTAAGATTAAAACGTGTTTGTTTGCCGAAATTGTTGCCTGTATTATCCTTTTGAGGTACAGTTTATATCTGTGACCTTTAAAGCTTGGCTCAATAATCAAAATTTTATTATTTTGAACAGTCATTATACTTGTCCAGAATGAGCTTTGCATTACACAATGGATCTGCAATTTTTGCAATACTTTTTAATTTAGTTTTAGTTGGCCTTGGAATCTCATTTTTGATTAATTTCATCCCAATATCACACATCGCGTAAAAGTCGCCAGCTTCAACACTCATTTCGGGTAAGTGTTCGCGCAACAGGCTAGATGTCTGAGTATCATTGAAATATATGGGTACACAATTTTGGCTTGCAGCTTCAAATACTGTCTTACCAAAAGTTTCTGATGTAGAAGCAAATAGATAAACTGAAGAGCAACGGTAAACTTCCCGAAGAATTTTTACATCTGAAATAAACCCAAAGCAAATAGCATTTAAATTATAATCTTTATTAAATTTATCACAGCCCTCGCCAAATAAAATAATATTTAAGGATGGAAAGTATTTTAACTGACTTGCTAGCTTGTCATATCCTTTATGTTGATTACGTAAATTAACTCCACCTAGAAGAATATATTTTTTTCTTGGATCCAGGCCTAACTTAATTTTCAACTCATCGATATCTTCCGTTACTCCTATTTCGAAAAATTCATCTCGAATATTATTACCCACAAGTGACAGAGGTACATCAGGCATAAGCCTTTTTAATGCTTCAGATGTCCCGCTCCCTAAGGTAAGCAAATGAACTGCTCCAATTTTAATAATCTCATATTTGGACTGACGATGTCTAAATGTCTCAAATTTCCGCGTTTTCGGGCATGTATCACAGTGTTGCAAAAAGTTTGAACAATTCTCTGGGTAAGCGCAGCCACCAGTCATAATCCAATGATCGCGAATACTGAAAAAAACATTTTTTTTCAGAGATAAAAATTTTAAAAGCTCAATGTTGTTAGTCCACTGAATATGAATTATATCCACTGTCAAACTGTCTACAGTAACTTTGAAGTCTTTTCGGATCGGCTTTTTCATATACCCATTCAAGTTTTTTAACTGAGTGTAATTGAATAAAACCTTAGTTAGGTTCATCGCTTTGCTAAGTTTTCTAGAATGAAATGGGCCAAACTTGATGATGTTTGGAACAAACGCCTCAGTGGTATCGTACTCCGTCAATAGAATACTTTTGACTCCAAGTTGTATAAGTGAGCGATGCAACTGTAGCGCGGCGTAGCCCGCGCCGCTATTTAGATCACCCTGATTAATGAGCAAGACTTTCATCAAGATGTGCTCTGATGTTGATCAAAGAAGTTTTCAATTATCTGCTTCAAGTTAATTATTTTAAATTCTTCTGTATCAGATATCTTGACGGATGACGCTACATATCCTTTACTACAATGTTCTCCATTTTTTTTTGCTATAAAAACAAATTCATCTGCTATATTTATATCTTTACCACTCAATGTTTTTACAAAAAATTCTTTATTTATAATGTATTTATAAGAAAACGTAATGAATAATTTCTTATTTGTCTTTGTAAAATCTCCAAATAAATAATTACCATTATGGTTCATTTCTTTTAGAAACGCATAGCTTTCATTTAATGACCTTTCATCCTCAAAGATAATTTCAAAGTCTCTTGTCATTCTCGGTTTCACCTCTTTATATGATAACTCAAGGCGATTTAATAAGTTGACGTGATCTCTGGGCCGATAATAGTTTTTTTCACCTTTGTAGGGCACCTGACTCAAGGCTGTAATAGCTAATAAATTTTTAATTCTCTTATCTTTAAAGACGTTTAATAATATCTGATCATATACATATATTGCGTCTCGAATAGGGTCTAGCGGCAGTGGTACAACCTCTTTTGCATTCGACTTATCGCCGTCGTAGTATTTAGAAGAGAAAAAATAATGGTGTTGAATGTGCGCGAAACTGTTTAAAAACAACCAATTTAAATTAGATCTATGTTTTTTGTTATAAGCTAGATATACATCACTTAGGAACAGGTCTAAAAATAAAGATTTCGCCCATTTTTGTTTTTTAAGTGCTTTTTTTATGAGTAATAAGTAAAGTTTGGTGTTCTTAAGCTTACCGAATTTTACAAATGCACAACCTAATGTAAAGGCACTTTTGAATGATATCTTGCCACTAGCATTATCGTTGACTGTCTGTCTCAACGCAGAATGAATTTGCTTTGACCATAAATTACCGTCTGGTTGATCATCCACCCAAGGATCGGGAATGTAGTAATCTAGTTCGGTTGCGTCTATGTGAGCGTTTATTGGCGAAATTGCGCCAACACTGATTCCCTTGTTGGTTAGAGAATTAAATAACTGTTGTGTTGCTGGTATATTATTTGAACCAAGGCGAAATACGCCATGTTGATGATATTTTTTACCAGAATAAACCGACACCCACTGGATCCAAGGCTCTAAATTAGCATATTCATTTTCACTCGATGTTTTAAATTGCCATAAAGAAAATAGTTTCTCCCATCCTTTATAACTGCCTTGATCATTTAGAATGTATTTTTTCACTAATTCAAAATTGATTTCATTTAAAGCAAGAACGTGCAATGTATCGTTCGCCATCATGTTCTCCTTCTCCTTGGTTTAAATTGTTGATTTCATCTTTGAGCTTAAAATTTTCCGTTATCACGGTACGCACCCGCTGCCATTGGGTAATAATGGATTGTCCAAATCATATTTTTTTTTAAGATCTTATCTCCGCAGAACAGTTATTACTTTGTATAGCTTGAAAGTGAATTTATAGCATAAACGTCTTTAAAGAGGATGCTGCCATCTTCGCCGAAGTATGTGCCGATTTGAACTTCAATGTGCACCATGCGTAATTTGCTTAGATTTTCTATGAGGTCTTTGAGACTAGCGTTACGTATACTGACTAAACTTCGGACACCAGTTCAATGTCTTTGTCAATAGTCAATTGTGCTGTTCTCTCGACAACGATCCTATACTCTGATCGATGCTTATTGCTCTGCAGGCTCAATGCTGCTCCATCCGTACACAGCTGTGTTTAATCTTAGAGTGATCCTTCAAGGCAGCCCCTCAAGCCAACCACACGGTCAGTGATCTTTGGAGGATATCTTTAACTTGACGTTGGTCCACTGCCTTTTGACGTCCTATGGAAGCGACAATGGCCACATCAGGCGTCGCTATCGCCATAATGTCTTTTAATCCTATGCCCACAACTTTCTGGCTATTATTCTCAGAGCGCTGCTAGCTATTCGAAAACTCGATCGCGCGCTTGTTTCGACCTGTAAAAAATTAGCGTATCGATACCACCGCAAAACACCACATCATATTCAATCAAAGCTTGTTAAAAACAGGCAGCAGTTCTTTTGGCAGGCCTTAGTTTTCGAGCAAGTAACGCGCGCCTAAACTTGGAGCCGGAAATACAGGTTTCTTAGTTTTCATGGAACAAATCTCGTGTAAAAACTTTGTCAATCACGTCGTCTAAATCGTCAGTTAAACGGTTGGCAACGACTACATCAGAAAACTCTTTGAATTTACTTAAGTCGTTTACGATCTCCGAGTCGAAGAATGTTTGTTCTTGCAAAGCAGGCTCGTAAACAATTACTTTAATGCCTTTAGATTTAATTCGCTTTATTATCCCTTGCACAGAACTTTCGCGAAAGTTGTCACTATCACTCTTCATCACCAACCGAAAAATACCCACAGTTTTAGGTAGCTTCTTCATAATCTCGTCCACAAGAAAATCTCTTCGAGTCAAATTTGCATCAACGACCGCGCGTATGATATTTTGAGGCACGACGTCAAAATTCGCCAACAGTTGTTTCGTATCTTTAGGCAAGCAATAACCGCCATAGCCAAATGAGGGATTGTTATAGTGATCACCAATCCTCGGGTCCAGCGAAACTCCGTCAATGATCTCGCGACTATTCATGTCGGCGGCGAGTGCGTAACTGTCAAGCTCATTAAAGAATGCTACCCGCATTGCGAGATAAGTATTCGAGAAGAGCTTAACTGCCTCAGCTTCACGCGCGCCAGTTAACAAAAGTTCAACATCAAGCTTCAACGCACTTTCAGCGAGTAAATTTGCAAATACCTGAGCTCGTTTTGATTTCTCACCTACAATAATCCGGCTTGGATATAAATTATCGTAAAGCGCCTTTCCTTCGCGCAAAAATTCTGGCGAAAAGATCACTGCGTCAGTTTTCAATCGTCCTCTAACATCGTCGATGAAGCCAACTGGAATTGTTGATTTCACAACGATACAAGCATTTGGTTCATTCTCAATAATTTGAACAATTACTTCCTCAACAGAAGACGTATCAAAAAAATTTGTTTTTTCATCATAGTTTGTGGGCGTCGAAACTATAACATAATCAGCACCCTGCACTGAGCTTTGCAAGTCAGTGCTCGCTGAAAGATTCAAAACCTTCTCCGCTAGGTATTCGGATAGCTCCGCATCAATGATTGAAGACTTACGTGCATTTAACGTATCCACACGCTCCTGCAAAATATCAACGCCAATCACTTCATTATTTTGCGCCAGTAAAACTGCATTCGACAGCCCTACATATCCCAAACCTACAACAACAATTTTCATGAATTAATTCCTATATCCTTATTCATCACGCGGGAAACTGATGCTTACCAATTCTTTATACCCCAACGTTAATACCCATAAGCTGTTGAATTTTGCCCAACAGTGCTTCATGGGATTATTTCTTCATCGCCTGCCAATCATTTTTAGCGAAAAGACTCGCTTTTTTGCTTATAGCAGAAATAAAAATTGACTTGTGATTTACTAATATATACTTACCTACTTTGCTCAAACACTCAGGTTTTCCAGCAGACATCCCCACCATAAGAGACAAAGAAAGGTCCTATACACCAGCTAGTCATTTCAATGTGTCGTTTCCAACAATTCAACACCATCAAGCTTTGCCATATCGTGCGCCCAAATCTTCAAGTCATCGTCGTCCAAATGCTTCACATACACAGAGCCACATTCCTTTACGTTTAAAGACATAGCATCTAAGCGTTTTTTGTGACGACAGATGAGTTTCAGACTTTTCTTATCTTCATTTGAAGCATTAATTTACTCCATTTATACTAAAGTATATGCAATTTTTTCCAGCAGTAATTAAATAAATTATCATTCATAGCTTTCACATAAATGGCCAATCCTTGTAATCTACCACATCAACGCGTTAGAGTATTTTGAGCTTTTGGTATTTCTCAATGAAAACTTATCAATATACGGAAATATAAGCCGAAAATCCTGATCTAAATTCAGTGGGTACTTAAACTCGATAACTTCATATTCACATAGGGATGAGGAAAGTTCTTCACCACCAGACCACCTGCCCGAACATATTTTCTGATCTAAAGTAAGCCTAAATTGTTCGTGGACATAGTAGCTCCTTTCATAGCGAACATGAGCGGTTGGAAACAATTTTTCTACTACGTTATTATGACACCAATTTTCTACTGTAGATACAAGTTGTTCCATAGTTTCAGCTTTGTGTTTCATGGGATATGAAGATTTAAATCCTAGGTGAGAACGCCGATGCTTTATTTCAATCGTAACGTTCCCCGGTAAATCATCATAATACCTTGCCCTAAGTTTATCTCTGGATGGAACACCTTCGATGTTAGCGGCTAAACTAGAAAATTCAATATCATCAAAATACAAAGAGGTAACCCTTCTATTTGGATAACTGGGTGAAAAGCCAAAGTTCAAAAGGATAGCCAGCGCATTATGCGACTGTCCTTGCGACATCATAAATTTTCGCTCAATTCGCTCAGTATGTAATGAATCTAGTTGATGTTGGTGGAGAGTTCTCATTTCTCAGTCGCTACTCCGTAAGTTGCGCCATACATTAACTCTTCGATTTCCTTCGAAAACAAAGTTTTTATCTCTATATCTGGATCTTTAATTTGCAAGTCGCTATCCATGCTGCGCAGTGCAAATATTTCTGCCGATGAATATACACTTTTTATGTGTAATTTGGGTCTTTTGTATTCGGGTTTTTTGTTGAAAGCCGCTGCAAATAAATCAACATTGCTTAACTTAGCTGTACCTACACTAAGTGATGCTCCGTCCTTGGATACCAAAGCTATAGCTGAAGTATCTACTTCCAATTCAGTTGCGAAGATTTTACTATTTTCACCGGCACTAATTACCTTATCTTTGACATTCTTAGCATATACTTTCTCCACCTGAAACATAGATTCTGATCCGTCAAGACAATCATTTCCAATTTCCTGGCAAATCACATTCAAAAGCTTACCACTCGAAAAATCAAAATCGATCGCGTCAGAGCGACTATGTTGCACGTCAACTAATTCGATATTAAACTGACTGCTCACAAAATTTATCGCGTCTTCTGATGAATTATTAACAATTTTTAGTGTTTCAGCATCAATATTTGAATTTATAATGTTGAGGGCCCCGCTCCAATTGCGATTGGGAATATCATGTTCCACACCATCTACAATTGCTAGATTCCCTGCCGATAGTGTTCCATCCATCTGGACAATCATTATCGGCCCCTTAATGGTTATAAAATCGTTTTCATTTAATCCAAACAAAGAATTAGTGCCTTCCAATATCCATATAGTAGGCGATTTGAATTCTATAATATTAGAAACGATATCTACATTCCTTGACTTAATTAGATTTACACCGCTGGGAATATTTAGAGAGCCTTCGAAATTTACAGAAGCATTATTTCTGGACGCTTGTGATAAATGCGAAACTATCGATGCTTCTTTATCTTTATAAATGGAAATTTTATCTTTTATTATTGTTGCTCGTTCATGTAAATATTCAGGCTTAAACAGCCATAGCGAAAAACCACGATAAAAAACATTATCATTTCTCGCAAAATTGGAATAAAGTCGGTTGTCCAAAGATTCAAATTTATTCGCATAAATTTCTAAAATTGAATTTGTAAAAAAAGTTTCTGAGAATTTTTCGAGATTAGAAACATAACGCCTTATAAATTCTGGATCACGCAAAAATCCTAGATAAAAGTTTTCATTTGTACATATCCAACCACACTCCGCATTCCCAAGAACGAAATCGAGTAAAATAAAGTTTGGAAAACTACCAGCTCCAACATGTGCGTCAAACAGTAATGGTTGGAATTTACCGTGTACAGGATTGAAATAAAATTTAACAGATTTTGGAACGGTTCCATGGTAAGATCCAAAAATATCATTTAATGCAAAAAATTTAGCCCACTCGTCAATATCAAAGTATTCCCAAGAGAATGCCTCGCCCTTTGAAGCAACCAAAAATTGTTTTTCTAAGGTTTTTTTAGACTGCTGATAAATTGGTTGCTTGTGCCATTTTTTTGCTTCATAAACATCAAGCTTGCTAGACATCATAGAGCCAAAATTTTCATCAAGACCAAAAATTGGACCATCTTTTTTTTTGTTTCTCTCCAAAGTCCGACCATTTGGCACTTCCTCGATTATGTATACACCGCGACTGTCACCATTTACCTTGAAATCGACTGCCTGCGAAATTAACGTAGGTAAATTTTGCTTTTTAAAAACCTCCGAAATTAGCAATTCCCAAGTATAACCTCGCATCAATGGTCGTTGAATGGAAAACTCTTCGAGTCCAAAAAGCCGATTGTCGCCACGTAAGTTGATCCTAAACGAAAGATCACTGATGGTCTCCGCGTGCATTTCGCGATCACCCTTTAATCGGATCTTGGTTTTCATCTCAGGTGGTGAATCAGCCAATCCTAATAGAGCGGGTGACCATTTTTTTTTCGCATCTGCCTTTGCAGTCATCATGACAATCAGATCTTCCTGTTTGATCGAAAGTCTTAACTCAGGTAGATTTTCCGTATCAAAAATTCCGCGCATCGCACCAAACAAGTGCGCTTGTAAATCGGAAAAAGAGGCTACAGCAAAGTTTGTATCCCCTATCAACGCGTTTTCAAGTTTTCCACTTATTGCGTAACCATACTTTTTGATGAGGAGTTTATTGGAAAAAATCACCGTGATAATTACAGTCAAAATTAACAGAGAAATCAACCCAAAAAACACAAGCGTTTTTGTCAGATTTTTATGAATTTTTTGATTATTATTGACAACTTGCATTATGCAGGAACGCTAATTTCTGAAATTAATTGGAAATCCAATCCCAAACTACGTGTTTTCTGGTCAATTTGACGAACAATATCCTCACCATTATCTCCTGATGATATTCTAACTACTACACGTCCTACATCACCAGTTAATGAAATCTCTTTAATGATTGCATATCGCGAATTATTGAGCACCTGCTCTAGTCCTTCATCCTTAAATGACGAAATAACAGCCCTGTCTCCCGAAATAATACACAACATGCCCGTGTGAGTGATAAGCACTTTGCGCACAAAAAATTTGTTTGTTGAGTAGATAACCAGTAAAGATACAAAAAGTAATGCAAAACCGACGGCAAACTGACTAGATCCAAAAGCAAGTCCTAGAGCGATAATTAAGAATAAATAAACTAACTCCTCTGGTTCCTTTATCGCAGCACGAAAGCGGACTATCGAAAGTGCACCTACTAGTCCAAGTGATAAAGCAAGTGAGTATTTAACGATGATAATCACAGTGCAGGTTGTCACCGCAAGTAATATAAATATGTTCCCAAAATACTCACGGTTATTCATTGACTTACCATAAGCCATGTATGCGCTTCGCAAAATCGTAGCAGATATTACTGAAGCAACGAGCGCACTCAATGTAGATGCTAGCGATATATTAATGTCAGCAAGCATATTTGGATTTAAGAAATCAAATTGATTCATTTTTTCGAACACTCCATAGTTTATATCTTGTTTTCTTTTTGTTTGTCTTATTCAATTCTATAAATTTGTTTAGCGGATATTTTGATATCATACTCACCCAACTGCCTGTAACACTCCAACATCAGAGCCTTTAATTTCTTGGCGTGGCTCACCATTTGAAGTCCACGTATAGCCTTCCCTTCAATCACCATTTCAAATCTGTGGAGATGCCCGTTATATTTAAAGCATGCCAGATCGAATTGACGCTCGAATGCCTGGCTTTGATACTATCTTTCAGCCTATATCGCGCTCTAACTCAGTGATCTCTTTTTTTAATAGTTCATATTCATGCTTTTTACGTACAAGAAATCTGTTTGTAATGAAAGATTTCTCACGAATACCCTTTGGGGTCAATAAATAAGAATATTTTACCTTTTGTTTACTTTTTTTAAAACTTTCTAACTTAATCAATCCACTATCAACAAGCGATGTTAACAAGTAGTAAGCAGAGCCATTCGAAATTCTAACTTTCTGAGCAATTTGCCGCGAAGTCATTTGAGGGTTATTGCTTATTATTTGAAGCACTCTCAATTTTGCATCTTCTTGATACTCTTTACGACGACTAGCCAAGAATAGCTACCGCACAAAGCTTTGAGACAAAGCTTTCTAATTTTAATATAATAATTGACTTAGTTATTTCCATAAGTTCAAAAATGAACATGCATGTTACTAGATCTACTGTCAACTATATATTTGTATTATAATGAGACTATATACAAAAGTATATATCATATTCATATTGTGATGATTAATGATTAATCTTTATAAAAAAAATCAAAATAATACTAGTAATTTGTCATTTTTTAGAGAATATTAGAAATTATTAAATATTTTGTACAAAAATGAACGCTAATTCATAGGTATATTTACATGTCAAAAGAGTGGTTCATTCTACAGTTTAAATCCAATTCACACCATCTAGCGGCAAAAAATTTAAACCAACAAGGATTTGAAACATTCTTA
>Ga0209119_1001968_pt1 | contig 19529 bp, 22 predicted proteins | sample COG_03_FD_184747 | JGI IMG/M metagenome (GOLD analysis project Ga0209119, IMG submission 184747) | Pelagic Microbial community sample from North Sea - COGITO 998_met_03 (SPAdes) (version 2) | ecosystem: Environmental > Aquatic > Marine > Neritic zone/Coastal water | place: Helgoland, sampling... | reverse complement strand
AACAGAAGCTAAATCGTTTCGTAATTATTTAAACCAAAGGATTGGCTGGCCCGTTGCTACAAAGTCAGAGTTTTGCCAATAAAAAAAGAGACATTTTATATTTTTTGTCGTTTCAAATTTGGTTCTTCCAAATAATTATTGCGCTCTGCAAATACTAAACGCTGCTGTTCGCTTGGTGCTACATGCTGCATTGCAAAATCTAGGTTTTGCATATTAGATATAGTGTTTTTTGGACTCAAAGTAACTGCTAAGCAATATTTCCCCCGAACCGCTTTCTTTAGAAAAAACTCTGACTGTGAAAGCTCAATATATTTCCAGTTTGATATTAATCCCGGAAAAGCAGCGTTAATACGCTCAATATTTTCAATTGTATCTTCTACCGAGCCACAATCACATGTATAAGAGCAACAGCATTCGAAATTGTCAGTAAAATACGTATCGATAAATATAAATTCATTAGTATTATTGTTTAAAAAACAAGATATATAACGATTTATAGTAGAGCTTCGAATTGCCTGGTATACATAACCAGCGGTTGCTACCATACGATGTTCTTCTTGTAATAGCGCATTTGAATCTACATTGAACCCATACTCAAAAACATTTTTAAACCACCTAGTAGTGAACTTTTCATCGAGTTTTTGTACTTTACTATTTGGCGCAATTGCGTTTTCTGCTTCTATGGGCGTTGCAACTTTAACATGATGTATTTTTTTTCTCCAGGCAAGATTTTTGTCTTCCTTAACAAAACGATACCAAGCTTTACACATTTGTGAAAGATTCGACACATCTCGGCCATCAAGATGTTGTGCGATTATAGAAAATGTGTCACGACATAACATAATTGCGCTCCCCTCTTATCTTTAAAAAATAAAATTAATTATGGGTCGGATTTTTTTAATGGCGGTATCCGCAATCATTGGCTGTGGGAAATCTTCAATTATGAAACGGCTCCGCCAAACTAGAGTACTGGAAGAAATTCTAAGCCAAAAATATGGAAAAGCCGTCAATATTATTTTTGTTAAGGAACCAGAAGATATGTGGGTAGAAACAATTAAAGATCCGTGGACCGGAGAAGAGCACGAAATCAATCACTTGGAATCCTTTTATGCCCACAGAGATATAATGGCGCATGCGTTTCAAATGTTTGTCTTTGATACCCACATCACCGTTATTGAAGACGCTGTAAAACAGGCAGAAGAGCAAGATCTTGACACTATCATTCTGGTAGAGCGTAGTATGTATGATCAAATGCTCTTCTGGAAGCAGCAGTTACGTGATAACATTGCGACTGCAACGCTAACTCATCATGCATCGTATGTTCGTTTTTGGAAAAGATGGAACAAATTTATTCCCCAGGTTTCGCTCATCTTTTTCTTGAGAACCTCTAATCTTGACAAGACTATGAGACGTTTAAAGAATAGAGAATGCTTGAAAAAAAGTGTAGATGGTAATAAGAGTGTCTTTCATGTCTCTGTAGATGGAACAGAAAGTGAAATTCAACAGGTGGGAGGAATCTCTCGCAAATATCAAAGTGATTTGTTGGAACTCCATGAAGCGTTTTATGCTACCCCTTACGCACACCCACCAGAAGCGCCTATAGGCGGTATTCCTTGTGTGCACCTAGATGCGGATGCGCCTTATCACGAAGAAGATGTATCGCTTTTTGCACTGGCAGAAGAAATGGTTCCTCATATGATGGCCGTAATGAATGGGAACTATGGAGAGCACGAAGAATCCGCTGTCAAAATTGTGGAAATGAAAAACTTTTATTAAAATTTCCAATTATGAGAAAGAGCCAATAAATGAAGAGCCATGATATTAAAAGGAACTGTAAGTACAGGTGGAAGCCAAGTTACTTCTTCCAAATTTCCAGATACTATACAAACAGTTGTATAAGCAACGGAAAGGAGAAAAATTAACAAAGCACAGAGAATGATTAATCTTTTGCTTTTTAAACTAAAGAAGGCTACAAACCACAACTTGTCAAAAAGCATTAAAATGATATAAATAATTGGAGCGGTGAAAAATGACCATTGTGTAATATCTTTGCTCCAACGCATAAACAAATAGATGCTAAAAATCATACATCCGTGTGAACATGTGAATATAAACGTATACCACAAATAATGCACATATAATGCATTGTTTTTCCTTTTTTTTTCATAATACAGCATATCTTTCATGGAAACGTTTTTAAGTTGAAGCATAGTGTAAAGCATCCAAGCCATAAATTGAAAGAGTTCATTTTTAGGAAAGACTGCCATCTTTATTTCAATAAAAAATGATTATTTCACTTTAACAGATGTAAACTTTACTTTCTTTGCGATGCAACGCTTCTTTAAATTTTACAAATTTTATTTTTGTGCATAAATTGCGGATGCGCTGAATCTCCATAAAACATTCTTACATATACCAAAACCTCTACTGTTGGATCGTAATAATCACGCGGTACATCTTTTAATGTAATCAATTCCCACCGTATACTCTGTGTATCGATTACCCAATCTACATATCTTCCTCTAATTGGTCTTATTTCTGTGGCAATAGCATATACTTCATTCTTCTTTTTTGCAAGTTTCCTCATTTTAGAAACATCGATGGGATCACTTTCAAACGCATTAAAATACGTTTCAATGGCAAGATTCACCAGCTCTGGATCATCTATAGTACTAAGATGAATACCATTCATAAAACAAGCCCCTCTTTCAACAGACATTTTATTTTTTAAATATGCAAATTTGGGTAAGCGCAACAAATTTGACAAACCGATTCTGCAACCTCACAATACCCACAAGGCCTGGTAGCTTGATCATAGAACGCTTCACAACTTTCACATTGCATTGAATGCATTTGTGATCCACCATCAATCACTTCCAAAACTGTAGCTAAACGGATTTGCAAATCCTGGTTAAAGCTCTGTGAATCGGCAAACTTTTTCTCCAATTCCCTATAGGCGTTTGCAAAGGGGATCACGCCTCGTACTTGTTGCTTCAAAAGATCCAATTCTTTAGCTTGTTTTGCAATTACATCTTGTAAGCGCTGAATTTCACAAAGTTGAGGAGTGGGTGGAGAAAAAGAAGAAAAAAAAGAAGAAGAAGCCATTAATAAGAAAATTAATTTTTTTTTTAATTAATTAATTGCCAGAATTTCCGATCCGATTAAAGGTTCAATAGGTCTGTCCGTAAGGGGACTCACTGGGCGGGTGGAGGCATCAAAAATCTTGTCGGGTGATCTCGTATCATCCTCGTTAAGCTTGGCTTGCTTATCTCCAAAATCCATTTCTTCCAAGCCGTCAAGCTCATCGACAGGTTCGCGCTCGCGCTTCTTCTTATTATTCTCAGACGCATCAGATTCAGGGTCGGCATAAGGGTCTTCTACATCATCATCATCAGAATCGGAATCAGAATCATCGGGATTCAGCATCATGTAATGTCTCATCATGGGCTGTTTCGCAGCAACAGGAGCGGGAGTGGAAGCGAGAGCTGGTTCCTCTTCACGCACCGGAGACTTGCAAGCTGGCGGGCTCTTTTTCGCACCCGAAACTGTTTTAAGCGGCCGTTCTTTTTCAGCATCACGCATCGGAGACTTGTAAGAGGGTGGGCGCTTTCTTCCAACGGATACCATCTTACGCTTGGGCTCTTCAACAGCGATTGGCTCTTCAGCGCATACAGGCTCTTCAACAGCGATTGGCTCTTCAACAAATCCATGAGCGACTTGCTTGGCGGCAATGCTTCTCTCTTCCGGCGCGGTCGGACCAAAAGTTGGCTGAGCCACTTTCCACTCTTCTACCGGCACTATAGCGTCCCAGGCCGACATGCGCTCCTTGTCTTGAATCAGCCAAATGGCAAAGTCCTGGTTTTGACGCAAAAACTTGCGCAAGACGAGTCGGTTGAGCGGATGATTTACCCATCTTCCCTTATCATACACCTTTCTGTCTTGCTTCAGAGCAGCTTTTCCCGCCTTGAACGCCTCTTCGAGCGCCGCTAAAAACTCGGTATCGAAACCGCGAATCAGCACTCCGCATAAATCCAAATTAGACGTAATCTTAAAAAGCGGCATAACATAGTGAAGGTTAATCCCGCTATGTTCAACCGATTTAAACAAATATTCCCAAATGTAAAATTTGCCGTAAAGCGGAATAATAGCATCTCCATTCTGCGTCGGAAAATGTGTTCCCACATGTACATTCTTAGCTGCGCTGTATTTAGACACATCAACTACATCGCGTGCTTCCAAATATTGATTAAATTGTTTTCGACTTAACAATTCAGCACGTCCGTTATTGTCCATTTGGACACAAGTCAAAAGATCAAAATTGGTCTTGGGCTGCACGTCCTCCCATGCCTCTTGTGTCCACATCGTCAAGACATATCCGCACTTCAGCTTTTTCAACTGGTCCAAAACAGGGCTTTGCATATTAAGCTCCGGAGAATTGTGCTCAGATCCGACAGTGAGTATATATTTTTGTACTTGTTTGGACGAGTAGTTGGCGCAACTGGGTAAAATCCCAAGATCCATGCCGGCATACAAGTCGTTGAGAATACAAGCAATACAGTTGTTGATACCGTCGTCAGTAATGCGCCGGCACACTTGTTGTCCGGATCCGTTGATGATGATAGTAACGTCAGTCATAATTATATTTTTTTTCTAAAAAAAAATTAAATTAAATTCAATTTTTTTTAAATTCAGAAAATTAAATTATTGGGAAAAGCTGGTTTCGCTGGCAAGGGGAGGGGTGGGAAAGTGTTTTCTGACCCGCTCCGATGCCAACAAGCATACTTGAGACATATAAAATAAAAATATTTTTTTTCTTCTTTTTCTTTTTTAGAAAAAAAAAGCGAACGACCACAAAAAAATATGTGAACCACTCGGGACACAGCACAACGTGCCGCTCTCGAGGTGGGAACACTCATAGGGTGTATACAAAAAGTTGGTACGCGCCACTCCTTACCAATAAAAAAGTTAAAAAAAAATTAAAGAAAAACTTTTTGTTTGAAAAAAATAAATTGTCATTAAAAAAAATTAAAATATAAAAAGTGAAACGACTAACTATGGAACATGACGTGAATCAGCAAATAGATGCGGGAATGTGTTGGTCTCGAGGTAAAGTGTGTTATGTGGCATATAGTATGTGTTGTGTTATGGTAAAGAACGATTAGAAAAAAGTTATTTAAGACAAACATTTTCTTTGACATGATATTCCGCAAAATGCAACTGGAAATGTGTGTTCTTGTTTAAAACAACTACATGGTGTTCTTATAAAGGTTCGTGCAATCGGTTGTTTTAAAAGTCTACCGCATGATAAATTATTGCATAAATTTGTAAAAGATCGCTGTAATATCTCTTTGTCGCGTTTAGACATATAATCACATAACACTCCGGTATCTTCGTTGTAAAATTTAAGTTCGAGAGTGTTTTGTTTGGGCCGCTTAGAACATTCTTGTTTGTGATCTGCCCAGTCATTTTTCTGGCACTCGTGCGAACAATAAGCAACACTTCTGCATTTTGAACAGCGATAAAAGTGACAACGAACTTGTTCTCCTACACTACAGTATCTGCAATAGATTGAGGTAAGTATATGCCTATTTAGACACCGCTCGCTCATTACTTTTACAGCATAATTACTAATATTGGACTGCACGTTTGGATATGCATCTATTAATCTTCCTCTAATTGTTCCAGATAATTTTTCTTTCCAAAGATCAAAACAAGCTGAATGAAATACTAAAGGAATTAGATGCACATTATAGTTGTTAACAGCACAAGGTATCATAACACAAAATTTTATAAACGTTACAACGTTCTTGTAGCAATACACGCATTTTCTTATAGGCTGGTGTAACCAGTCAGGGATACATGCACAAATATCCAAGTATTTAATCTCTTCCTTTTCCATAATTGTTTTCATATTTAACAGACCCTTCTTCTGAAATAAAATTAAATTATTATTTAGTTTTTATTTTAATTATTTATTTGTAAATTAAAATAAATTATGGTTGTTCATGTGCTTACTGAAAGCGACATTCCTATCCTACAAGAAAGAATCCAAAACTTGGAAAATGAAATTGGAGAACTAGAGGATCGAGAACGCAATGAGTATTCGCAATCTTTTATAAATGATATGAGAGAAGCGGAATACGAATACAAAAAAACGTTTGAGGATTGGCGCTATTACCAATCATTTGGTTTGCCCAAACTTTCTAAAAACGAAAGCATTAAGCAATTTGATAATGCAAATAATAACATTGAAAAAGCTCAGATGCTTTTAAAAACACTTCCGCTGGAACAGAAACAAGACGATGAAGTGTATGAAGGCAAAAAGAGTAGTCGTGACTATATTAATGCGAAAAACAGACGAAAGACAGCCATCAAACAAGCCAAAGAGCTTTTAGAAGTTTCAAAATCAAAAAAGCAGGAAGCAGAACAATTTCTAACTTCTTTTAATGCTTTTGATGATTTTTTGGATGCGCGAAGCGCATTTCCTGCCCTACGAAGCGCTCCATACCATAGCGTTAAATTTAGCGAAGACGTCATTGAAAAGAGTATGTTGATGGATCTTTATGTGGAACATTGGAAGCTTTACGAACAGGCTTATACACTGAGAGATGCTCGTTTGGGGTTTCCAGCTGATTTGAAAGATTGGCTTTTGTTGTTACAAACCGATAGAGTAGCGCTTTTGCGGGAGATTGACGCGCGTAAAATTGCTTTGGATGAAGCCAAAAGAGGAGATGATCGATTTCCAAGATTGGAATGGTATGAAGATACCCGCAAGAAGCGTGGAAAGAAGATGAATAACTGTATTGGATGTAACGTTGAGGAAATTGAATTCTTTATTCAGGGCACTCCTTATGGAGTATGTTGTAAAGAATGCTTGGAATAAAAATACTACGGTTCCATTTTAGCTGATTTTCTTCTGCATGATATTCCACAGTATTTAATAGGAACAATGTGCATCATACTTCCTTCGGTACAGTTTTCTATATATGTTTCCATTCGAACGGGAAATTCAACAATCTTTTCGCATTTTGGATTACTGCATCTATTCGTATTAGCGCGTTTAGTATATTCTTTTGCTATATATGACATACATTTACACATTACAGTAGTATCTGTTGCTTCAAATTCATCCAAGGTCAGTTTTTTTTGGCTTGTTGGTTTTTTGCAACTGAGTTTATGTGTCTTCCAATTATCTTTTTGACAATCAACACAACAATAAGCTACCTGACGGCATTTGCTGCATTTGGCAAATTTACATTGTTCTTGTTCACGAACATGACACGTTTCACACATAATACCGGTAAGCTTATGTTCACGTAAACAATCTAGTTGTAATTTAGCAACAAGAGGCAAATTTGCCGCAAGCATATCGCACGATAAAGGAACGGTTGTTATTAAACGGTCTCGTTTTGTGTTTTTCATCTTTTCTTGCCACAAGTCAACACAAGTTTTATGCAAAAGCATTGTACAAAAATGCACCTTGGTGTGTGAACAACCACAAGGTATTGTAACTGTAGTTGCAAAACTCGCTTCGGTAACGGGAATTTTTTCGTTACAATACTTGCAGTCATAACTACCATGTAGCCACTGTGGTAAACAATTGCACGGTTTTTTGGGTTCTGTTAAAGAATTGGTACCCCTCATATTTTTTTAAAAAATTGAAAAAGTAGAGGGGGGGGTGAAAAATCAAAAATGTCTGAATTTATCAAAGCATCATTGCTTACAGAAGACGAAATTGTTCCACATAGATATGATATCATCTATCTTATTGAAGACGATGACCCGGATGCCGTTTATGATGATTTGGCAATTGCTTAAAAAAAAGTTTTATTTTTGTTTGTGACCTTCTGCTGTAATTAATAAATCTTGTCGTTTCCAAAAAGCATCTATTTCTGCTTTATATTTATGCCCATCTTTTGATGCTTCTAAATCTTTAGGACCCAGAAAATCGTCAGGCATTACCCAAACGTTTTGGTGTTTTTGCTCCTCCTCTTTTTCCATAATTATTTTTTATTATTAAGCTCCATATACTCTACAAACATCTTCTTTCCACATTCCTTGTCCGGTATGACAAGAAAAGGCTCTTTGAAACTCTTTCAAGTTTCTAAACGTTCTGTTGATACGAAACATGGCAATCGCGTGGACATCGTTAGCTACTGCTTCGCATAAATGCTTTTGATCGTATTTTTCACAGAAAGCTTGTGCCAACACCATGAAAAAGTGCTGTTTGTCGTCTAGTTGTGCGTTTGGATGCTTCTTGGCATAGGCCAGCCAGGATAATTCAATTCCGGTTAAATCTGCCAAATCTTCTCCTAGCGTACTATTTCCGTAATGCTCGTTTGCCGCTTCGCAGCCCATGGGCGCCGGGCCATATTCGCGTACGACACACTCGGTGCGCTTATAGAACTCTTCCATTCCTACAGGAGACAACAGTCCTCTAGGGTGAAAAGATCCGTCTTTATCCCAATACAAGCCATTGTTATCTGCCATGTGCGAGAGTTCGTGACCCAAGATGCTTCCTAGAATAGCATACTTGCTGATACCGTTATATTGGGTGGTATAAAATGGATGCTGTAAAATTCCTGCCAGTACAGTTACTGTATTTGTTGGTCCACTAAAATATGCATTTACGCTGGTTAGTGGGATGGCAAAAAAAGCTACTGCACTTCTATCAAATGAGTTGGGCAAATCTCTGCTCCACAATTCCAAGTTTCTTTGCACTCTGTAACGTCTAATCATATTGAGATTACGCCAGTAAGTGTCTGGGCTGATACTTTCTGCAAACGGCTCTGCATCCCATTGGTCTGGTTCGGCAACTCTAATAATGGTATTTTGCATTTTTTCAATTAGTTTTTGCTTATCTACCGTTGTCATCCACGGCGTCGCCTGCACTTGATCTATGAAAGCATCTATAATATGCTGTACCATTTCACGCACTTCGTGTTTAATTTCGTCCTTTTGAGGAAAATGTTTTTTCAAAAACTCTTTAGCAACCAATCCCGGAAGTAAGTGTTGAGTAATTTTTACACATTTGTGCTCTACGTTTGTTTGTGAGTGTGTTGAATTCATCAAACGCGGAAGTCGATTGTATAAGCGCCCTCCGGGTCCAATGGGTCCTTTCAGTTCATGTTGCTGGAAATAAACATCACTGGGCAAATCTGGCACAAAATCGTGACCGTTCCAAAGCACTGAAAACTCTACGAATGCGTACCAATCTTTAAAGGTAAAATGACCCAATCCAAAATCAATCAGCCAGTCAAAATAGGGTTTGTCAATCATCCATACATCTTGATCATGTTCAAATCTTAGCCCAGTACCGTCCAGCGCTTCAAAAAAAACATCCCAACCCCGCATAGTATGGTGCCCGCGCACATTCCAGTCTTGAGGGAGATTTTGAAATTGATAAACGTCTCTATGAAATTCTTCCTCCACATATTGCTGATAATCCGTAATGGAAGATAGTGGTCTTTGATTGTGTAACCGACAGGCGCGAATAATAGCAGCGACAGAATCAACATGTTCATCCATTTCCAACATACCCAAATTATGGATATTTCGCGTATTACGATACGTTAGAATGATGTGTGATTCGTCCAATTCACGGGGGAATCCATCCCAAGTAAGTAGCGGAATCATTCTCGGTTGTGTTGGGTGGCGCTCAATGGAAAGTGAAAATGGTGCCGTATATCCGTATCTAGCCAATCTTCCAATAACTTTGGGCATATCCGCCACTGTTTTTGCATTGCCTAAAATTTTGCGCAGCATATGTTTATGTTGCAAAACTGCACTCTTTTTGTTTACGTGAGAAATGGAAGCAGAAATACAAGATCGATAAAAATCTGTTATGGACGATGTAGATGGTGATGGGCGAATAACTCCGTTCCGAAATTCAGTTTCAAAATCAACGAGTTTAGCAATACGCGCCTCGTTTTTGGCATAGCCATAAGAAAATGCTCTGTTATCATTCATATGCTCATCATTCCAACGACCACACATGGCTCTGTAAAAAGAATCACAAGGAGCTTTTTGGTGATCCATAAGAGAACCGTCAAAGGCTAAAGGTACATGCATTTGAGGCGCACAGCGATTCAAATCATCATCAAACCGCTCTCCAGTTTTACAAGCAGATCGTGGAGGCGTTTCTCTTCTGATAATGGGATTTTGAATTTCTTGCCGCGACGTTACTACATATGTAGGATGGTGTTGGTGCGGATAGGTAAGTGGGACAACAATAATAACCGCAATAAACCCACCCACCATCAAAAACCAAAACAACCAAATCCAACCATTATTACAGTAACCATCATTTTCGTGATGATGATGGCTGTTTTTGTAAAATTTTTTATATTTCTGATACTTTGGATCGTTTGGATGTTTTGTTCCTATAAGAGGTGGAGCAGCAGACATTTTTTTACTCTCTTTTCTTTTATTGAGGTACAAAAAAAATCTTTAATACTTTCTACTCTTCATTTCCGATTCTCAACCAATTTTGGATCTAAAGGATAATATTCTCTCCATTTGTCTACTACGTGTTCCCATAATCGGACCCGATCAATTAATTTCCATGGATAAGAATAATTGAGCTTTGGCGCTGCCAAGTAAAGTGGTCCTGGCTCTAAGCATACAATCATTTTGATGCTACAAAGCCCGTTATTTAAGGGACATAACCAAATAAAAACAATACAATTGGGAACCATGTAACATTTTTGGTGCACCGTTTCTTTAAAATGCTTGGTAAAATAGTAATGATCTGAAGTTTGATAAGCATAAGTATGGGTTCCATTTTCAGTGTAACGACAAGATTGAACGCCTAAAAGCAACCGATTGGACATCATCCAGGGCAATTTAACTTCACATTTAACCACATCAATATCTCCTTCTGTGGTTCTATAAGTTTCTAGCTGCTGGACCGATTCTACCTCTGTATCCCACATCATTCTAGTTTCTTTATCATGATCTTGAAATATCCATGCATATCGTTCTGCTCGACCTTTAATAATACCTTCCACCCGGTAAACTTGTGACCATTTGTTTGAAGGCACCAAGCGCTGCATAATGCGTAGTGGTCTTTCCTCTTCCTTTTCTTCTACCGCCCAAAGTTTCCAAAGTTCTGGATTTGTTTCATCTTCTTCCAAAAGCGATATTCCGTACTGATAAGCCTCGGCAGAAGCCACCTTGTATTTTTCTTCCCACTCTAAAGGACTAACTTTAGAAGCTTCTTCAATCAATTCAGTTGGATGTGGTGTTGGCGCTGGCGCCGCTACTTGAGTTGGAGATTGTAATGGGATATCATTATCAAAATCGGGCTCCATTGTTTTTTGTGCGTTATATATTGTGTAGAAAAAAACATTTTTATTACATTTTCGTTAAATATCTATAATATTCTTTCAACTTTTAAATAAGTACCACGAGCAGAATTTGCTGATCCAGTAGAAAATACAGCACTATTTTGCTGCATATCTACAGCAACGCATCCAGAAGCAGAATAAAATTGATAAGTTGTTACTCCAAAAACTGTTCTTGTAGCCGGGGCGGAACCACCGAAATCATTTGATAAAGTTAAATATGTATCAACATTAACCGCAAGTGAAAGTGTAATTTCATAAGCTCCCTGACCCATCCCACAAATTCTACCATTTGCGGAATCATGACATATTCCCGTAGCCGCATTTATGCCTCCGGGACACCATAATCGTGCTGCTCCAGAAATAGCAAAAGGTGTTGGGGCCCACACAATTCGTCGAGTTGTTCCTCCATAAGGACTGCTACGATCTCCACTAGGAGTTATATTTGGTGCACCGCCGTATCGTAAAATAAGTATTTCTGGTGATACTGTTTTTGCATTAGTTATTCTTCCAAAAGCATCCACTGTAATAATAGTGTTTGCTACACTATACCACGGATTAATAGCGCAATTTGAGTCCATTGGATTACATGCTGTCGGTCCATAAGTACCAGCAGTTACCCCAGAAGAAGCCAAAGCAATTGTTCCAGTAGATGTAATAGGCCCACCGGTAAGCCCACTGCCGGTTGCTACGTTAGAGACTGTTCCTGAAGAAGCACTACCACTACTGGCAGCAGTGATTCTACCCTGAGCATCTACAGTAATACCAGCATTAAGATATGATCCGGGGGTTACTGCTGTGTTTGCGAGCGCTACAGTGCCTGTAGAAGTAATCGGCCCCCCAGTTAATCCAGTACCGGTAGCAATATTTGTTACCGGTGATGTTCCACTCGAAGCAGCAGTGAGTCTTCCTTGTTGATCAACGGTGAAGGACCCATGTGTATAAGAACCTGGTGTTACTGCTGTATTTTCCAATGAAAGTGTCCCGGTAGATGTGATAGTACCACCCGTTAATCCAGTACCGCTGGAGATGCTTGTTACCGGACTAGTACCGCTAGAAGCCGCAGTTAATCTACCTTGTTGATCAACGGTAACAGATGCGTATGTGTATGAAGCAGGGGTAACTGCTGTATCCGCAATTGAAATGGTACCACTTACAGATATTGGGCCACCCGTAAGTCCAACACCGGTATTAACTTGCTGCATTGTTGCTCCTGTTGATTTTAGCATATCGACCATCATAATAGTTTCGCTAAGTGTCATATTCAATCCATCAACGCCCATCATGCTCATATTACTCAGCGTGATAATGGTGTTTTCAATTCCAATAATATCATTTTGAATCATGGTAATGCTAGGACCATAATCGGCACCATTGGAAGCAGAAGTTAAACGTCCCTGTTGATCAACAGTGATGCTGGCAAACGTGTAAGAACCTGTAGAAACCGCAGTGTCTGAAAGAGCCACAGTTCCCGTCGAAGAAATCGGCCCACCAGTCAGCCCAGTTCCCGTTGCAACATTTGTAACACCCACACTCCCATCGGATGCTGCTGTCAGTCGTCCTTGTTGGTCCACAGTAATTTGAGCAGCACTGTACGTGCCAGGTGTGACTGCCGTATTCGCCATATCGATTGTTCCGGTAGTCATAATGGTTCCACCAGAAAGGCCAGTTCCCGCAGTAACCCCGGTAACACCCGATTCTGGTACGTTACTAGAAGCAGCAGTGAGTCTTCCTTTTTGATCTACCGTAATACTAGCAAATGTATAAGAGCCAGGCATGACTGATGTGTCGGACAAATCAATAGTACCAGTGCTAGTAATCGTACCACCATCTAATCCAGCTCCAGCAATTAAAGAAGTAACACCCACATTTCCGCTTGAAGCAGCTGTAACCCTTCCAAGCGCATCCACTGTAATATCTGCTGCGGTGTAGGAACCAGAAGCAACACCGCTAATATCCATTTGAATAGTACCAGACGTTGTAATAGGACCACCAATCAACCCCGGTCCAGTGTTTACGGTAGATATAAAGGAGGGGAAACTAATGGCTACATTTGATACGCTGGTTGTTCTTCCGTATTGATCAACAGTAACTTGAGATACTACATTATTGCTTCCAAATGTACCGCTAGGATCTGGCAAAACAGGGTCAAGCGATACTGTTCCGGCTACGGTAATTGGTCCACCAGTGAGTCCCGCTCCGGTATTGATTTGTTGCACTGTAGCACCGGTAGCTTTCAAAAGACTTACATCCATGATTAACTGATCCAAAGTCATATTTAAAACACCACTTCCATCTTCTAGCGTCATATTTAGCATACTAAACGCAGAAATTAAAGCTTCAACTCGCTGATCGAGCAAAGTAATATTTGAACTAAAATCGGTTCCACTTGAAGCAGCTGTTAAACGCCCTTGTTGGTCAACAATGATAGAAGCGTAATCATAAACACCCGGAGTAACAGCAGTATCTTCTAAATCAATAATTCCTGACGATACGATAGGACCTCCAGTTAATCCAATACCAGTATTTACTGTCATTATAGCATTATTTGAAGAAGCGGCTGTTACACGACCTTGTTGATCAACAACAACGGTGGCCATAACATAAGCTCCGGGAACAACAGTAGTATCAGAAAGTTCCACAATACCAGTAGTTGTAATAGGCCCTCCAGTTAAACCGGTACCGGTATTTACCAGAGTTACAACATCAATCATACTTGACATATTCAACATAGATTCAATGAAAGATATATTGTTTGCTAAATCAGACACATTGTTCATTAAAATCATGTCTTTATCCAAGCTCTCAACTCGATGTAAAGCAATAACACCATCTCTATCTTTACCCAACGCAAAAGACCAAGAACCAAATAAGAGGCCCAGCCCACCAACGATCAAGGTTAATGATAAAACGGCTATTGCAAGCCCGCTTAATCCATCCCGGATTTTGAAACGAACATTTTCTTTTGCTTTAATCTCTTCAAAAAGCCCACCACCCAGCTTGCGGTTTTTTAACATTCTTTTTTGTCTCATTAATGTAAAAATATTTGACTAAAACCTTATTTAATATAAAGAATTGTTTATTCATTGAAAAAGATGAACAAAAAAGCGATTTTTTTAATTTTCTTTTCCTTCTTGCATCATCTCCTGATCTTGTCCAATTAAATATTCCATTTCGCGCTCATATTCTTCTAAAGTTTCCAAAGGGGGGTCGTCGTTCATGTTTTCTAGGGGAACTCCTTTACGCTACTACGATCAATTATGCACAAAAGTGATGGGGGCTATTCTCATTTTTATAATATGCATATTATTAATTTTGCATATCTTTTGTTATTATTTTTGTTTGTAACAATATGGGTCAAAAAATTGAGGAAAAAAATGAAGTAGGGAAACCAACAAGCGCACTATCGTTTTCATTCATTGCTTTGGGAGCAGCTTCTTTCATTTTCTCTACCTATGTCGGCGAGTGGCTTTACAAATATTTATTTGGATAAATAAAATTTTATTTTTTTATTACAACCAGGGGGTAAAGTGTGTATAAACAAGTGAAATGACTCAAATGGTATGGCAATGGCTTGTAGACCAAGAGTGTGTATCTAGCTTAAAATATTACGGCTTGGAACTGCTCGAGAAAAAAATGTCTTTGGAGGATTTTAAAACAATAGAATATGACTTAACGGAACAATGGTGCGTTTATCCCTTTCCCGAACCTAAGCACACACTTTTGTATGTATCTTTTCTATCTAAAAAGGACGGAACACAGCCATTTATTGATAAGATATGTGAAGAAACTTTTAGCGCAATGTTATCACTGTCAATGAATACCTTTTTAAGACTTGGAAGAGCAAATGGCTGGTTAGGAGTTTTTATTGTTAGTCCATTGAGCAAAATGTGGAAATTTATGTCGCCTAAAAAGAAGGAGATTTTTGACGTGGATCAAATATGTGCACTTCAAGAGCGCCTCAAAGAAGAAGATTCAAAACAATGGGAGATATTACAAGAACTGGATTATGATGAGGAGAGACGTGCTTTTGAAGAAGATTTTTCAAAAAGACAGCAGCAGATACGTGAAAAAAACGATCACAGATGTAAAGCCAAAGTTATACACGAACAAAACTACGAAATGTGGAGAAAACGATTTCAATAATAAAAAAGAAAATTGGGGAATTTTTTTTTATTATTACAACACTGGCATTTGCATCTCAATTGTGCTGTTAAAAGAAACTGTGGTTCCAATAAAGTCGTACTGAGCCGGAATAGACGCATATGTATTTTGCCCCCAAATAAATTCCATTACAGCAACTCCTGGTTGAGCGTTATTATTAGAAAAGAGATTAACGCTGTTAAAGGTAGGGAAACTGGAACCAAAGAATGGAGATAGAGATGATTCCGGCTGGCATTCTGTAGAAAAAACACAATTGGGTTCCAACAAAATTTTACTGGCAGTCCTTGAAGAATAGGGAAATAATTCAAAATTCTGAGTCAACACATCCAACAAATTAATCCCGGGTGAAAATAGAGCCAATTGCATTCGTAAATCATTGTCTCTAGGCTGGGTAGGAAGTGGACTATAACCGTTAAACACGATAGGACGAGGTGTCTCTGATATTTTTAACATGGTTACCGGCACTCCAGTGGATGTCAGCAATATCTCTTGAAGACTATATTCAAGAGTAACATAATCCAAAAAATCAGCTGTAGAAACGACAGCAATTCCGGCAATGCGTGGAAATCCAAGTGAAACAGTTCCATTTTGAATAATACGCGTTGCAAAAGGCAAATTTTGAGTCATCGTTAAAGATACCACATCAGTTTGTAAATGCATCGTATCCATTTTAAGCGTCTTAATTTGCGAGCTTTGTGCTACAAGGCGATTATTAAGAGTCAACCCAACAGCCAATAAACCAATTAGCGTTGCAAGCGTCAAAAGAAACAACAACCAATAAGGAACTTGATCATATTGTTCTTGTGGTTTATTTTTCTTTGATAATTTAACATCTTTATAATCGTCAAAAAAGAATGCACGTTTGCTCATTTTTTTGTTTTGCTTTCTTCTTTTTTTATAATTTACATTAATTGAGAAATTAATTTCTTTCTCAAAATTCCCCCTTCCAAAAAAAAATGTTTCATCCTGCAAAGCACCAAGCTCGTTGAATACAAATACGTTTATTATTATTCCAACGTTAGACGGCGTATCCTAATTATTCCATCAATATATGCAGTACATTCATAATATTGTGCCATTGTAACAACATACGGGTCCCCAGATCCCGTAGCACGCATATAAAACTCATGACTCATGTCAGTCTTTGCAAATTTTAGACATTCTCCAGTTTCTTGCATCTCAGTAATTAGATCCATAAAACAATCTTCAATTTTGCAGACGAGTTCCAGTTCACGACATACCCACCGCGCATAGTCATCAGCATTGCCAAACGGCACATAATTCCAATTTTTAACCTGCAGCCCACTCATTTATATATTTTTTAATTTAATTTTTTTTTGAGAGAGAGAGGAGTTGTGAAGAAAAATGTCAAACGTTTTAGAAGCATATGAATCAACTAAAGAAGGTCTGGAAAAGGCTAAAGCATCTGCCACAGACGCTCAAGCAGTTTTCACAGAAGCAGAAAATGCTCTGGAAAAACATCTTGAAGCTAATTTAAACAATTATATTTTGAAGGATGCAAAGCGCGTAGCACCGCCTAAAGCGGTATACGCATTGGAGAAAATATATGATGTTAGAGCTTCTGAGACAACCAGTATCAACTCGCGTACATGTGAAAGCAAAATTAGCATGAAAAATAATATACTTGTGTTTCGCAGCACAGCAGGTATTGGTACAATCAAAGTAATCGTTTCTGGAGAAGGGAACGCCTATGGTACATACTGTATGGATACGCATGAAACTGGAAGACAACTCAAATCTAGAACCAAACGAACAAGAGAGTTACTTGAGCCAATTGAAGATGGAATCATGTGGCTGTATAATTCATATAAAGTCGACGAAAAGTATGTAGCAGCACAAAAGAGAATCAAGACGGATCCAATTGGATTGTTCAAAGAACTTGAGAAATAAAGAGAATTTTTATTCAAATGATTTAATCCAATCCCGAAAATACATTCTTTCAATATCACCGCTTTCAAACTCAAACTCACTATGGGTTCTATTTTTGTAATAATCCCACACATCATCATAAACTTTTACACATATACTACGAGGTGAATTGCTGATACAAATTAAATAATTGGGTACATTGTCATTCAAACAAGCCATATGGTCGCTTAAAGATAACCCATGCATACGCACAAACCACTGCACATACGTAATAAAATGTTGGAGATCTTCTTTTGTTGGTACTATTTTGTTCCAATTATGTAAATATGTTAAGACTATATTTGGATACATAGTTTCGTGATATTTTAAAAATTCAAAATCGGTTACTAGAGTCCAAACATCAACATCTTCTCCGAAATGCGTATAATCGGCAGCAAAGTTTTTACAGAGTCTTTTTCTAGTATCACAAGAACAACAACCCGAAGGTTCTTTTAAGATTCTTTCTACAACATCTTTGACAAACCCCTTACAATAATTCATTTTATTTTTGCCAAAGCTTTTTTAATGGGAATAATTGCTCTGTCCAAAATTGCTTTGGTAACGTCTTTAGGCAAAAAACGATTCTGGGAAGGTAAGAAATCCAAACCGTCATCTTCCATAGGAATACAAAGCTGATGAGTGTCTGGATGCAACATTAGCGGCATTTTATGATTGTGTGTTGTATCTTCAGAAACGGGAATGTCAAACTTGGGATATAGCGCGCTAAACACTGCTTGTTTCCAAGCTTTACGCTTATGATGCAATGGTTCTTTGTAGCGCTCTAAAAGTACCGGATTATCACGGAAAGATGGTTCTAAAAGCTCCAAAATTTCATCGGTAAATGATGTATCTTGAGTATGAAGCGTATCCCATGTTCTAATAAAGGTTTTTCGCTGTTCTTTGGTCCACATGATAACGCGCGGATCTACAATCCAACAATGAAAGCCTCTTCTGCCCGAATAGACAAAAAAATAGGCAGAAATTCCTGCATCTTTGAGTAAATGGGCTATAACGCGCTGTGCGGGGCGAAGAAACGTTTTCCAACATATATCACAACACTTGCGTTTCCCGACACACTTGCAAATTCCTCGGCGATCATAAGGATTATCTCCATCCTCACTAAGATCAACATCTAAAATAAGTTCCCCCAACCAAGCAGCAACACCTTCGCGATGGTATTCACGATCATATTTGCGGGGTTTATCTTCAATCATTTGATACTTTTTAGGTATTCGAAACCAAGGAAGCTTTTCCACATGATGCGCTGGGCAAATACCCGAAAATTCTAAACAGACAGGAACATTGTCGCCATAAAGAAAAATAGCTTGTTTAGCATCTTCTACGCTTCGAATAATATCGTCGGGCATAAATACAACGGCGCCAGAGCCAAAAATAATTCTACGAACAATTAAACGCTGTTCGGGCCTGAAAGTACCACAAAGTGTAGGTAGCTGTTCAAAAAGTACAACACCTGCTTCATGAGCTAGTAATTGCTCATAAAAATAGATACGAGGATTTTTGTAACGACCCCTCTTCATAATTATTTTTTAAAAATTATATTCCTTTATTTTTTCATTACACTTGTGTTCTCTTTGTGATCGTGTATGATAAGTAAAGCCAACATCACATACACGCAACACGGCAATGCAACCATCATCTGTTGAATAATAAACTCTACGTATTTTCCCCTTCATAGCTAATAAACATATATTGCACGGTATAGACCCCCTTAAATTTCCAAACTTGTCTAAACGAACCACCCAAAGATCAATCTTATTGGACTTTGGCTTATCTCTATAATTTCTAATACTCCGGCGGTTGTTTCCCATAACCTTGGTTTCTACCCCGAAAAAAATAGGACAAGGCGGCGCGTTCAGCGCATTCAGAAGGCGTCTGCTGCCCTCTTCTGGTCGTTCTATTATTGTTTGAACCAGTAGCGTGTATTCGTGAGTTGAGAATTATTACGGAACCATGCCGGCTGTTCTTATTTGTATTTTCAGAAGCTTCTGCCAGTTGGATGCATTCAGACAAGATGACTTGCTGCCGCAAACTTAAATTTATAACACTACACCCCTTCATTATTATTACTTT
>Ga0209119_1001952_pt1 | contig 19602 bp, 15 predicted proteins | sample COG_03_FD_184747 | JGI IMG/M metagenome (GOLD analysis project Ga0209119, IMG submission 184747) | Pelagic Microbial community sample from North Sea - COGITO 998_met_03 (SPAdes) (version 2) | ecosystem: Environmental > Aquatic > Marine > Neritic zone/Coastal water | place: Helgoland, sampling... | reverse complement strand
CACATAAAGGGAGTAGCGGTGTTGTATCACTTACTAATAATAAGGGTGCAGTATCAATGATAATAAGATCATAACTAGATTTTAGAATTTCTAACAATTCCTTCATTCGAGGACGCATCAATAATTCTGAAGGGTTTGGAGGAATAGCTCCAGACAATAAATAATCAATTTCATCAATCGATTTTCCTTTTACTATCAACTTATCTAAATCATTATAGTTCACATCATTTAAAAAAGTAGAAAGCCCTAAATTACCACGTTCAATACCTAACAAGGTATGCACCTGTGGGTTTCGTAAATCTGCCCCTATTAAAATTACTTTTTTACCCAATGCGTTATAACTTTGTGCAATATTATAGGACACAAAGGATTTTCCTTCACCTTTAATTGTAGAGGTCGTAATAATCACTTGAGGTTTATTTTGATTGACTAAAAAGCTCATACTTGATCGAATCACACGAGTAGATTCCGCTATAATTCCTCGATCATCATTTTCAGAAGAATAGTTTTCATCAAAAGGCACCTCGCCTAATATACTGAGACCAGGTAAACCTTTTTCTAAATCTTCACGAGTGTTAATTTTAGAGTCTAAGAATTTTAATAAAAAAAGAATAATAGTAGGAAAGACAAAAGCTAGAATTATTGCAGAAATGTAAATAATTTTAGGAAGTGGTGATATGGGGGGATTGTTTGATATCCCATAACTCAATACTTTTAAATTGGGTAATACAGAAACGAAGCTGATTGAAGCTTCCTCTTTTCGTTGGGATAAGAATACCAATAGATCCTCAGCAAATTTAAATTCTCTGGCCAAAGTTCTCATCGTATATCCTTTTTCAGGAAAACCAGCTACAATTCCCATTGTCTTATCATTGATTTTTTTATAACTAGACAAAGAAACTTGTAAATTTTCAACATAACGATTAACTCCTTCAATATTAGCTTTTCTTAATCTATTTAATTGATCTGTTATTTGTAGTAGTATAGGACTATTACTAGAAGCACTAACTAATAAATTATTGCGTTCAATTACTAAAGTATTGTATGACTCTAACAATTCATTGATACTAACATCTACAATACCAATATTAGCTGGCAAAATCTCAAAATCATCTTGATTTTTTAATTCTTTTAAAAGAGAAACAGCAATCTCTAATTGAATTTTCAAATTAAAAGTTGCTTCATTTTCTTTTAAAATATTAGAAAGTGCATCAGAGGTCTGTATTTCTGCATTATAAATATTATTTTTTAACTGATAGGCAATCGTTTGTTTTGAAATACTATCAATTCGATTTTTAAGACTTGCTAAACGTTGATCAATAAAATTAATACTAGCATTAGAAAGTTGACGTTGATCAGTAATTCTGTCATCTATAAGCACTTGTATTAAAGTATTTAATACAGCATCATTTCTATTTTTATTTGTTCCAGATATGGATAAATTGATAACTTGTCCACGATTATTAGCTGGCACTGCTGTAATTCTGTTTTTTAACGATTTAGTTGCATTATTAAAGCTAATTCTATTTATTGTATATTTTTTTTCTTTATCAAAAAAAGAATCATTAAATGTTAAAGAAAAATCTTCATTAGCTATAGTTGAATTCTTTTTAGACTTATAATTTGAAACCCCATTTGAGATTTGAAGTGAATCACCAAAAAAAATCAAATTCCATAGTTGAGGTTTTATTGAATCATTAAATTTAATTTCAAAAGGTAATTTTTTATCAAATACTAAACTAGACTTAACTCTACCAACTTCTATAATAGATGTTTGGAGGTCAAGCTTCTTTACCACCTTTCCTAGAATATGGTTTGAAGTAGTGACAGAGATGTCATTTTCCACATTAACTCGACTACCAAATAAACTGGTAACTTCTGTGGTTAAAAAAGAGCTAGAGGCATCCGATTTGGTAATTTGTACTTGTGCAGAACTCGAATATATATTGGGGGTATAGCGAAGGTAAACGAAAGAGGCTGCCAATGCCATTACTAAGGTCAATAAAAACCAGGGCCAAAAGAAGAGATAATAAGATATCTCTTGTTTTAAATTGAAACTATCTTCATTAATGAAGGTTTTTTCTTCTATAATTTCCTTATTCATATTTATTGAATTAATATTATGGTACTCAAAAGAATAGATGCAATGCTTAATACTGTTGATATATTACCAATTAAACCCGCACTTTTAATTTTTTTTGAATTGGGGTTAACAATAATTACATCATTGGGTTGAATATTTTGATATGAACTGTTTAAAAAACTCCCACTTGTTAAATCTAGTTTTGTTGTTGATCTCTCACCATCTGATTCCCTTATAAGTATAATATTTTTCCTGTCTCCATCTATTGTTAGATCACTGGCTAAACCAAGTGCTTGGAGAAAACTAATATTATTTTCTGTAAATGAATAGGTTCCTGGTTTTTTTACTTCTCCTAAAATAGTCACTTTTGAATTTAACAAACGAACGCTAACATTTGGATTTATTAAATGACCTTCGGATTCTAAAAGATTTTTTAAATAAGCTTCCAAATCATATATTGTTTTACCGTCAACAGAAATTTCACCTAAAACTGGTAAAATAATGGTTTTGTTACTAGAAACTAAGTAACCATTAATTTTTAATAATTCTAATGAATTCCCTAAAACACCAGCTGATGATACTTTATTGTATGGAATGGATGCTTTTGTTTCTAAAGAGGTAATGTCTATTTTTAATATATCATTTACTTGGAAGGTGTTTTGGATATTATCAACTCTGCTTATATCAAATGATTGCAAGTCTTGCATGTACAACATATTTTTTTTTGAAACACAGGATTGAAGTATTAATAATAATATAAATACTTTGTTTGATAATTTATATTTTAATCTCATTGTTTAATAAATTTTATTATGGTGTAAAAATACTTTATATAAATATAATTAATACACTTGTATTTAAAAATTTCGTTTTGGTAAATCTGAAAACCATTTTTCATAAAGTTTTGAAGTTGGAACAAAAATTACCCAAGCTGTGATGAAAATTAACTGTAAATCTAAAATAAAAGAATGTTTTTCTTGATACCACATCTCAAGCTCACCCTTATAGGGTGCAATTACTCTTTTGTAAAAATCATGTGGGTTTTCTCTTTCAGAGGCTTCTGAAATTAGGGATTCCTCATCTCTAAAAACAATAGACCCTATTCCAGTTAATCCGGGTCTGACTTGATATATCTTTTGCTGAACCTCTTCCGAGTATTTTTCGAAATCAACTAGCATTTGTGGCCTCGGACCAACAATTGACAAATCTCCAATTATGATATTTAGTATTTGAGGCAATTCATTTATTTTTGTCTTTCTTAAAAAGGTGCCAAAGGGCAAAACTCTTGGATCGTTTTTAAGAGTTAAACTACCTGAACCCATGTTTGCACTATTTACTAGCATTGTTGCAAATTTAATTATTCTAAAATTTTTATTATTGTAACCTACTCTATTTTGTAAATAAAACACTTTATGCTCTCCTGTTAAAAGAAGTATAATTATAATAGGGACAAATAAAGGTAGTAGAACTAAAAGTGTTAGTACTGCTAATAGTATATCAATAATTCGTGGCATAAGTTACATTTTTTGATCTAGATTTTTACCAGTTTCTATGTGCATAAAGTCTGGAACATATTTTTTAATAACAGATATAATATCTGATTTATTTGTATTAAGGTTATTGAATACTTCTTCAAAACTAAATTTTAAGTCTTCATAAGATATGTTTACATCTGGAGAATTAATAAAACCTAATGAATCATATGTCTTAATTTTATAATCTTCTTCTTCTGTGTAAAACTCTTCATATGTTTTTTCTCCAGAAGTATCTGTCTTGAAAAAATATATTGGATATTTTGTAGGATTTTTATCAAAATCAAATTCTTTTGCTTCTTTCTCTGACTTTACTAATACTGGTTCAAATCCATTCTGCTTTAAAAAATTTAATGCAATATCCTTAAAAAAGATTTGATCATTATGAAAATCTAATTTAGGAAAGAAAATATTTCCTGAGTCTCCTAAAAATGTTGCTAGTAAACATATTTGACCCGATTGTTCAGGGGTTACAAAAAAACGTTTGATATCTGAAGGGCAACTTAAAGGTTGTTTTTTATTTAATCTGTAAATAAAACCATCCAATAAACTTCCATTAGAAAAAGCAACATTTGCAAACCTAGCTGTTGATACTCTAAAAACATTCTTTTTTGAAAGAATTAATTTTTCCATTAAACTTTTTGATGCTCCCATAATATTTACTGGATTGGCAGCTTTATCAGTAGATACGCTAAAAAAATATTTTGGTGGGTTTAGTTCGCAAAGTTTTAAAAGCTTGATTGCGCCGTACACATTATTTTTAATTAAAGCTTCCACAGAAATTTTATCTTTTTCTGAGCGTACATGTTTATGAGCTGAAAAATTTGATACGACATCCCAAGTATCCGAATTAAATATTTTATCGAAGGTATTGCTCAATAAATTTACTGGATAGGTTATGTATGCAGGGTTGTAATCCAATAAGTTAGAACTTCTTAAATCTCTAGTTAATTCTGCTAAACCATTTTCATTAATATCTACAACTACTATCTTGGAGGGTTTGAAGTTTAAAATTTGCTTAATATAATTAGAACCAATAGTCCCTGCACCACCTATGACTAAAACACAATTATCATTAATTTCATTAAACAAAATGTTGTAATGATTGTCAATATCTTTATGAAAATCTATTTTTTTTGGTATTATTTTATTCATGTGTTGAGGTTAAACTATTGTATGCTTCACGGATAGTATTAGTAATTTTTTCTAACTGAATTTTACTTAAATTATTGTAAATAGGTAAAGAAATTTCATTAGCATACAAACTATAGGTATTTGGATAGTCCTCTATTTTGTAGCCTTTATTTTTAAAGAGTGTTAACATCGACATAGGAATATAATGAACATTAACAGCAACTTCTTTGGAACTTATATATTCAATCATTTGATCTCTTTGGTCTTCATTAATATCATTTATTCTTAGCATGTACAAATGATATGATGATTCGCTAATACTGTTTATTGATGGAGGAAGCTTAGCCCATTTATATTCTGAAAAATAATCATTATAATATTTAAAAATATCTTTACGCTCAGGAAGTAATTTATTTTTATAAACCTTTATCTGTGCTAGTCCCACAGCAGCACAAATATCTGGCATATTAACTTTTAGCCCTTGATCTACAATATCATAACGCCATCCTCCTACTTTGGATTTTTCAAAAGCACTTTTGGTTTGACCATTAAGAGATAAATATCTTAAATATTGTAAAATTTTTATATTATCAAAAGGCTTTGGAAGATTAATACAAATAGCTCCACCTTCACCAGTAGTGATATTTTTTACAGAATGTAAAGAAAACACAGTAATATCGGTTGCAGTTCCAGTAATTGAACCCTTGTATTTAGCTCCAACAGAATGAGCAGCATCTGAAATGACTAATATCCTACCTAACCTATCTTGTACCTCAGCCTCTGGTTTAAAAAGAGAAATAATTTCTTTTTCGTTGACTAAAGCCATAATGGCATCATAATCACAAGGCCAACCACCAATGTCTACAGGAATAATTACTTTTGTTTTTGGTGTGACAGCTTTTTTAATATTAGCAATATTGATATTAAAATCATCATTAACATCAACCATAACGGGTATTGCTCCCATATTCATTACACAAAGTGCTGTGGCACTGTAAGTGTAAGCCGGAATTATCACCTCGTCTCCAGCTTTTACACCAAACCAACGGAGCATTAACATAGCTCCCGAAGTCCAAGAATTAACACATAGCACAGCTTCAGCTTTTGTTAATAGCTCAAATTCTTTCTCTAATGCTTTAGTTTTTGGCCCTGTAGTTAACCAACCAGTATTGATTAAACAATCTATCATTTCATCAATTACATCTTGGTTTATTACTGGTAAAGAAAATGGTATTTTCATTTTATATTAATTTATACATTGTGGCTACATGAGTGTCCGATTTTTCTAATTCCCATCCATTCCTGCTATAAGATTTAATTGCTGTAGTATTTGAACTTTTCACACTTAAGTGAATTTTTGTTGCTCCAAGACTTTTACATCTTTTCTCAAATTCAATTAAAATTTTGCTTCCATAACCTAATCCTTGTTTACTATTTTCTACTCCAATAACCACAAGTCCAATTTCTTTAGAGTTATTCATTTTTTTTTTATCTAAATATTGACTTCTCTTGTTTTTTATCTTAAACTTAATTAAAATATTATTAATAATTACTGCATAATTACTAATCATAGCCTGATTAAAAAATAAGTAGGGCCTTAAAAACATCGATTTAATTGACTGAAAAAAAGTGTATTGTAACATTGCAGTTGTAGATCCACTCCCATGTGAACCTGCAACTTTCCCCCCACAATAACCAACAATTTTACTATCAATTTCTAAGTGAAATAAAAAAGCATTACTAGATATCAAATACCATTCTAACATTTTAATACAATATTTTTGTCCAAGCTTGGATGATAATGAATTTGGAAATGCATTAATATGGACGAATGCAACATTTGCTAAGTCTTCTTTAGAAGTAGTAATAATCATATAGTTAGAGTTTGATTAATTATGTTTAGTTTTTGAATCATCTTCAATAATTTTTTAGCAATGTTGTTACGGTCAAAATTTTTATTTGCGTAAGCAAATCCTGAATCTCCATAGATTGAAGCCTGAATTGGGTTGTTTTCTAACTTAATTATTGCTTTTGCCAATGATATCTCGTTTTCAGGCTCAAAATATATACCTGCCTGTCCTTTGTCTATAAATAATGATTTTGCCTCTCCATCAACTCCTAGCAAAATAGGTTTAGATAAAGCCAATGCATCAAATATTTTTGAAGGAATTGCTCCTAAAAATAAGTCTAATTTTTTTAAGGGTACTATATACCCATGACATGCCTTTAGCATTTTTAAAACTTCTATTTTTGGTGTATTAGGTAAAAAGGTTATGTTAGTTTTTAGTTCTTCATTTAAATCTTCTAGTCTTTGTTTTTCTGGACCATCACCTATAATAACAAATGCAACTTTTTTTGACAAATCAAATTTATTATTTACTAACCAGTTTTTAGTTTTAATAATGACATCTAGACCTTGAGCATGACCAATAATACCTGCATAAACATAAATTCTTTTTCCTTCAATACCATAATCTCTAATCCAATCTTTATTTTCTGGAACGTCATATACTTCTTTGTCAATTCCGTTGGGTAGCCATAGTGTTGGTATGTGAGGAAATCGTTTATTGATATTAGCTACAATTCCTTGTGTTTGACAAGTAACTAAAAATGATTTATTATACAGATATTTTTCTAATTTATAAGCTAAATTTAAGAAAAATTTATTGTTAACAATATCTAATTTTTCAGCAGATTCTGGCCAAAGATCAGATACATTAAATATAAGCTTCGCATTCAACTTCTTTGATATGTATAGAGCAGAAATACCTAAAAACAATGGTGGAGATTCACAAATTATATAGTCAGTTTTAGATAATTTATTTGAAACTCTAATAGATGAAATAACAAATGAAAAGTAATTTAACAATCGTTTTAATACTCCTTTACTTTTTGAAACATAAATTTTTGATCTATGTACTTTGATACCATCTATATTTTCCTTTTTGTAGGAAAGCCCATTATATCCCTCAAATATTTCCATTTTCGGATAATTCGGCATTGCAGTTAAAACTTCAACATCACAACTATTTTTAACTAGATTTAATGCTAAAGAGTGAAGTCTATTTTGTGGTGCACCAGTTTCTGGCGGGTAATATTGAGAGAGTATTAAAAATTTCATTTTTTAGAAAAATGTTTTATCATATTTGATGCAATTGCTTGTGTTGCGAAACCTCCTCCGTAGAGTTCTATTTCTTTGTAAAAAGTTAGAGATTCAAAATACTCTACACTGTCAATAATTTTCTTTGAATCTGCTCCTACAATTTTATTATAACCATGAGTTACCAATTCAATCCATTCCGTTTGATCTCTAGTAGTGATACAGAATTTATTAAAAAAGTACGCTTCTTTTTGAAGACCTCCGCTATCAGTAATCACTAATCTTGAATTTTTAATCAGTTGAATCATGTCAAAGTATCCAACTGGAGCTATAATTTTTATGTTTGTATTTAGTTTAAATTTACTTAATAATTGTTTTGTTCTCGGGTGAACAGGCAAAACAATGTGATATTTTGGTGTTAGATTATTTAATCCTTTAATTATAGATGCTAACCTCTCCATATTGTTTGTATTCTCTGCTCTATGCAAAGTGCAAAGGTAATACTCATTTTTTTTGATAAGCGTGTCTTTCAAAATATCTGAATTCTGATCTGCTTTTTTTTCATAAAACAAAGCTGCGTCTTGCATGACATCTCCAACATTAAATATTGAACTATCAAAATTACTAAAACCTTCTCTTTCAAGGTTATCTATAGCTGTTGAGGTTGGACAAAATAATATGTCACTGATTCGGTCGGTCAAAATTCTATTTACCTCTTCAGGCATCGCCATGTTAAAACTTCGTAAGCCTGCTTCAACATGAACAACTTGTATATGCAGCTTTTTTGCTGCCAAAGCCCCAGCTAGTGTAGAATTAGTATCTCCATATACCAATAAGTAGTCTGGATTTTCAAGTATTAAAATATTTTCAATTTCCTCTAACATTCTGCCTGTCATTGCACCATGTGAAAGAGAATTTATATTTAAGTTATATTTTGGGTGTGGAATTTGCATTTCCTCAAAAAAAACATCAGACATGTTTTTATCAAAATGCTGGCCAGTATGAAGGATAACTTCTTCAATATTAGTATGCTTTTTGAATTCTCTTGATAGTGCCGCAGCTTTTACAAACTGAGGTCTGGCTCCAACAATAGTTACTATTTTCATTTATTTAATTTTTTTTCAACTCTATTTTGAAAATAAGAATGCATTCTATACCATTTTTTTCCTTCCGAAGGGTTGTAACTAATTGGTTTCAATTTTCCTTCCTCATGAATTAAGATAGCTTTTCCAACCATTTTGATCACAACGTCAAAAGCATGTTCTCGCGCATCTAATAAACTAGTTTTTTTATCCATAATAATTTCTTTTTCAATCCATGTTGGTCCTGTATCAATTCCAAAATCTATTTGGTGTACAGTTCCATAAACTTTATCTTCATTAAATATTGCCCATTCAACAACATTCATGTTTTTATATGATGGTAACTTACCGGCATGAGCATTTAATATAATTAATTCAGGAATTTCTATTATTTTTTTTCTAAAAATACCAGCACCACAATTAATAAGATACTTAATGCCTAAATTATTTATAATGTCTACGGTATTTTGAGAATTAAGTTTTGAAACAATAATGTTATTTTCAATTTTTATATCTACTTCTTCATTTGAGAATGATTTTTTATTTCTAAAAAACTTTTTAAATTGAGGAAATAAAAATTTTGTAAAAAACGAAAGTCTGTACTTTTTAAATTCTTTTTTTAATCTGTCAGTTGGCTTAACATATATTAAATATTTTGGTTTTAATCCAACCGCTTCAAAACCAAGTTGAGCTGATTTTAGAAAATTACCACTGGGATTAATTGTAATATATGCAATTTTAGATGAAAGTTCATCTTGTTCTAGTTTAGTCAAGGTCTGTATGTTTTTTTATTAAAATTAATAAATCTATGTAGTACTTTGTTGCCCAAGAAGGATATTTAAGGGGGCAATACATGCCCCAAATTGGATATGAACCTGTAATTCCACCATTTCTAAACTTACCTATTGAATTTAATTTCTGAGTGTATGCTAAAAAATCTGCTAATTTAAGTGCTGCATTAATATAACGTACATCGTTATTTATCTCATAAAGCCTTAAAAATATAATACCTAACTGTGCGTTACCAGTTAAACAGGAATAATTTGATTTTTTTCTCCATTTTTTGTCAAATCTTGCAGGCATAAAATTTGTTATCTCAGACTTATGCAAAAGAAAATTTGCAGCTAATTTAGCAGATGATATATATTTATCTTCATTTAAATTCAAACCGGTCTCAATCAAACCATCTATCGTATAAGAAATAGTATGTAAAACTGGAGCATCATTGTTTAATAAGGTATTATCGGCGTTATTAAACCAGCCATTTTTATTTTGTTGAGATAAAACAAAATCACAATTTTTACGACATGATTTAGCATAACTTTCATTTTTAGTTATAAGATAAAGTTCTGATAATGGGGCAGTAACATATGTATCATAAACTCTTTTCATTTTTTTAAAATTTGCTGATGACCAACTTCCATCTTTATCTTGATTTTTAACAATCCAATCAGCAGCTTTTATAGCTGAGTTTAAATATTTCTTGTCTTTTGTTTCTTTAAAAGATGATATTAGACCTCTCAGAACTTGTCCAGTATTAAAAACAATAGAAGGTTTTCCATCTCCTTCATATTGCCCTTCCCATCCGCCATCTAAATTTTGTATACTTAATTCCCAATCTGTCATTCTGATAGCACGGTTCTTTAAATCTATATCATCATATATTTTGAAGCATTCAAAAAAAGTTGGAATAATATACCCTGTTACTTCAGGATAACCTTTTGTCCATCTATAAAACTCATAGCAACCAACACCACCAGAACCAACTTTGTCCTGTGAACTTTTAATCCATGAAATTCCTTTTTTAATTAAACTATTATAAGTTAAATTATTTTTATTTATATAATCTTCCCATTTAGGACCACTTAAAAAACTTAGAAAGTTTCTTAATAACACAATAAAATTCAAGGGCTTAAAACAGCTAAAAAAAATAGGAATTAATTTGTTTTTATGATTTTTAATTAATTTAATTGTATTCATTGATTTTTATTTATAAGTTGAAATTATTAATATTTTGATTCTATTTTATTTTAGATATTACAGCTTTAAATTTTCCTGTTGATGTTTTTGGCAATTCACTTAGGTATTCAAAAGATACTTTTATTGAATCACCCAGCTGATACTTAAGTCTATCAATCATTATTATTTCTGAATTTCTAGCATTATAATAATCGACATCAACAACAAGTTTCAAAATGATATGAGAAATTGTTTGTTGTATGGTTTGACTTGCAATTAAACCATCAATATCTACAAAAACACTATGAAATCTAACCATAAAATTTCCATTTGGCCCAGTGACAACATCTTCTATTCTTCCGTCAATAGATTTAACGATAGGCATCTGTACTTGAGCATTATTATCATCCATTTTTCCCAATGATATTCTGTCACCAATTTTATATCTAATTAATGGTTGATCATAATTTAATAAACCAGTTGAAATTAATTCTCCTATTTCATTTTCGTGGACAGGATTTTCTTTTTCATTTAATACTTCTACAATTCCTGCATCTGGACTAATAAAAAGTTGACCATCATTTGATTCAGAGATTAAACCACAACATTCAACACCACTGTAGGCATCAAAGACTTTACAATCATATACTCTCTCAAGAGTTCTTCTCATTTTTTTGGTTAGTTTTTCACTAGATGTGATAACTGCTTTCATCTTTGGAGGGACAATACCAGCTTTTTGAAACTCAATTGCCAACAAATAATTACTCATTGCATATCCTGTCATGTATTCTACTTTTCCTTTTATAATTCCTTCTAAATAATTTTGTATATTGTTTTGAGAAATATGATAAGCAGAAAAATAAGTTTGTTTTTCAAAATAATTATATCTGTAATAAGGAGGTTTATTTGATTTAACAATCTTTCTTCCCCCAATCATACCTCTAGGGGTATATTTACTAACTCCTGCCCATTCATTAATTCTTACTTCAAAAGCAGCTCTCCATTTTTGGTGAAATTCTCTAGAGTAATATATGCTAGTTGGTGTGCCAGTTGAGCCACTACTTGAATAAAAATCACCTTTATTTCTTATTTTTGAAAGTAATTCGGTTTTACCAAATTTCCTTAATTCCTCTTTTTCTAAAAATGGTAGCTTATTTAAATCTTTAAGCTTGAAATTCTTAAAAAATTTTAAATCAAAACCTGCATCAGTATATTTTTTTTTATAAAATGGCACATTAATAAATGAATGAACAAGAAGTTTTCTTAATTCTATTTCTTGATACTCATACCATTGTTGTTTAGAAAAAGTATTTCTTGACCTAAAGAGGTTAACTTCTTTTTTAAAAACGCCTCCAAATCGTCTTTTTTTCCAATATAACCCATATAAAGATATTACTAAATCTTGTAAAGAAACTGGGAGTATTTTATAAATAAAATTTAGCATTATTTATTTAAGATCTTTTAATTCACTTATGAGTTCTTGCTCTATATTCATTGCAGCCATAGAAATTAAATCAATTGTACTTAATGGCCATGATTTCATTTGACTACGCATATTAAAAGTTTTCATACATCTTTCTCTTAAACCTAAAAAATCATTTTCAAAATAGTCTGAAATGTTTTTTAGGCCGTCTTTTTGATTATAGGCTTCAACCCAATTTATAGATTTTAATAATCTATTTCTAGCTTTTGGATTTTTAAGTCTCATTTGTCTTTTAATCAGTATTTGGTCAAATAATGATCGGATAGCCCAAATTGGCAGTTTGATAATTCTGCTAAATTTATAAGGAATAAAAGGAATTTGTGCTGTTGGAATATTTGAAAATTTTTTCATTTTATCTAAATTTAAAATCTCATCTAACAGTTTAAACAATATTTTCTCATTAGGGTTAATTTTAGTAGAAAACCTCATCATTCCTAATGACATAATTGGTGCTTGTGGCAAAAACTTTTTCTTTGTAATTATAAGTTGCTTTGCCATAGGAAATCTGGCATGTGTATAAACAGAAAATAATTCATTTAGTTGCTCGTAATATTTAACATTATGAGCAGAAATTCTTTCAAAAATTTCATTCAAATCATTTTGTAAACTTATTTTAGCTGTTTCTAAATTAAAATCATAATTTAAATTTTTAAGTTTTGATATATAAAAATCACTTTTTTCTTTTTTCCAATTATTAAAAGCTTCATTAGTATTTAATTTAAATGGAATCTTTCTGAAAAGTATAGTATATTTAAGAAAAACATAAATTTTAGACATTCTACCTTTAATAAAATCATAATGTTTTCCAGTTAAACTATCAGAAATATCACCTATCAAAAAAGGTTCATTAAAATAAGTTTTTTTTACTCCCTCGATTATAGGAACCCAACATTGAAGCCCTGTAGCTTCAGTTTTAAGAATATAATCTTTTAATATTTTTTTTGATGGGAACTCATATTCATATATGCCATAAGAACTAAAGTTACCATTAATTTTTTTAGCACATTTTTTTGCTATTTTAGTTTCGTAGAAATCACTATCACCGTATGTTACGCAATTTACCTTTTTTGAAGAGGGTAGGTGTCCTAGTATTATCCTACTGTCTAAGCCACCACTTACCGCCACACTGGTGTTTTTATTTAAAAGACAAATATCTATTTCTTTAGATAATAGAGCTGATACATCTTCGGCAATTGATTTAGTAGATTTATCAATAATACCGTTATAGAGAGTATTATCATATTTATTATCTATTTCAAAAAAATTTGAGTAGTTTATAAATATGGCTTCACCAGGAAGAAGTGAAGACACATTGTTAACAGTAGTTCTTTTTCCAAATGTACAAAACTCACCAGAAATTAACTTTTCTGTAACTCCAATTTCATCTGTAGACTCTCCCAAAATAGCACCTGTAAGAATCAAACTTGATGATATAATTAGTTCATCATTTTTAATAAAATAATATATTGGATGATAACCTATACAATCATTTGAAATACTTATTTGTTGACTTTTCTTACAATATGTTAGCATAGAAAAAGAACCTGTGAAATCATCATTTAATGGCCATTTTTTATTGGAAATTTCTTTACCTGTAAATAAATTATGATTTATACTATCACTAGAATTCAATAAATATGATCTAGCATAACCCATTACATAGCCAGCAATGTCCTTATCTTCAAAAAAACAATCATTTATATTATTTTCTGAAACAAAAAGATTGAGTCTATTATTTAGTATTATTTTTTTGTTTTTACCAAAAACTTCAGACAATAATTTCTCTGAAGGGCTTTTTAAGGATTGAATTAGTAAAAAATTCATAATTTATATTTAGGAATATGTATTAGGTTAAATTAAAAAGTCGTTTTAGAAGACATAACTTGCTACAACTATTAAAGCATTTTGGAGCTTTAAATTCTTTTGTGCAACAAACCAATATAGAAGGAAAACTATTGGTAGAAATATTGCAAAGTCTAAAGAGTTAAAAATCATTTTTCAGATTAAGTTGTTAAAAATAAGTTGTTGAAACGTTAATTGGTTTTTTTAGTGACACACAACAATTGATAAGAGCAAGGCACTTGATTAATAATTAGTAAAGTATTTCAAGCCACTTTTGTTTGATAACTCCCCAAGAAAAACTTTCTGTTTTAATTCTTGCTTTATTTGCAATTTTAATAGCAACATCTTTATGAGTTAATAAATGATTAATAGCATTATACATTAATTCAGTATCATTATTTTTGACTAACAATCCATCAATATTATTTTCAATTAAATAAGGTAAACCACCAACATTTGTAGATACAACAGGTAAGCCTAAAGCCATCGCTTCCATAACACTAACTGGGGTGTTGTCAATATTGGTAGTATTTATAAAAATATCTGAATCTTCAGCTAATTTATGCCATTCTTCTTTCTTAAGAACTCCTGTTATTTTTACCGAATCTTTTAACTTTAAACTCTCTATTAGTTTTTTTACTTCACCAAAGCTATCATCCTTAATCGGTCCTACCATAGTGAGTGTTGAATATGGATACTTAATTTTTAGCTGTTTTAAGACATTTATAGCTAGTGTTGGATTGTAAATATGATCAAAAGCTCTTACCCAAAGCAAATTGGGTTTAAAAATATCTCTAGACTTAAATTTGTAATTATCAATCTCCAATATATTTGGAATTAGTAATGCAGAAAACCCATACTTATTGAATTCTGATTTAAGATAATTAGAAGGAGCTACATTCCTATATGAATATCTAAAAATTAAATTAGATAATTTTTTATTATTTATTAAACGTGATGGTAAATTACCTCCGTGTAAAATGGGTATATATTTAAGCTTTAATAATCTTGCTAATTGAGAAACTAAAAGAGCATAATAAAAATTAGAAGTGCTAAAAGTGTCAATAATAACATATGATACTTTTTTGTAGTTTACTAATACCTTTAGTAGCATATCGAGCAGTCTAAGTACTTTATTATTTTTAGATGACGCTCTAGTTATATTTATTTCAGAACTAGATAAGTGTTCACATAATGTATTCATTGATGAATTGTAATTAGTTTTTTTAACTAAATCGTTACCAATGTATAGTATATTCATACTTCTATATTATTAGGACTTAATCTTTTTTACATTAATGAGACTCAATCCATAAACTATCGATGGAAATGCTAGTCGCATTGCAGAATGATTTATTGTTAGAAACCACAAAAAGAAAAAAGCTAGTGAAAAACTATATTCCGTGAATTTTCTATTTTTAAACACGTGTTTTAATGGGGTCGTTATTAAAAAAATTAATAGAAAAACTCCAATTAAACCATGTTCACTTAACATTCTAGTTAATTCATTATGAGTAGAACCTTTGTGATATGATGTTTTTTCACGTATGTACTTAGATCCTCCAACACCAGCTCCAAAAAAAGGATTATCTAAGAAGATATTTAGTTCATCATTAGCATAGGAAAATCTATTAGAACTTATGTCTTTCCTTTTAACTCCAAAAGTGTCTTTTCCCTCATATCTGTAGGTTAAAATTCCATCTGTTTGTTCACTTGTATAATTAAAAAGAATAGAACCAAAAACGAAAGTAACAAGAATAATTCTTATAAAATTTATAATGAAATTTGGTTTAGATTTTAAATAATAAATAATTATTAGAATGGCTGCAAAAACACCACCTATCAGACCACCTCTTGAAAAGGTTAATAACTCTCTATAAATTAAAAATCCAAAAATTAGAAAATCAAGAATTAAAAAATTTGTAAATTTTTTCTTGTAAATTAATAATACTAAAAAAATAAATATTCCAAAACCTAAAATTGTTGACACCTGGTTAGGTCCAAATCCACCAGTGCTCTCAAAATTTGCACCAGAAACAAAAGTAATTTGAGAAATAGAAGGTGTGTATAACAATAAATAAACAAGTATACTAATTATTGGCAATAATGCTATTTTGAATAATTCCAAAATTTGATTAACACTAAAAACTTTTTTATATAAATATATTGATGCAATACCAAGAAGTATAGGACCACTTAAATTAAAAGCAACTTCTTGTCTAAAAGCATTAAAGCTATCTTGCTGTGCAAAAATAATTGATATTAAAAGAAGGAATATATATATTACATAACTGTAAGAATTTCTATTTTTTGATTTTTGAGTAACTATTCCAGCTATCATAAATAATATACATAAATATTTGATATATTCATAGAATATAACACCTTTAGTCATTCTAAATAGTACTTCAGTACACATGGCATATGAACACCAATATATTGGTAGATTAAGCTTATTTTTTGACGTAATTATTTGGAAAAATCCAAGTAATAATAATAAACTATAAGCAAAAACGAAAGAACGAGATATTGCTAAGGCACCAATTAAGACATGAAGCAATATTAAAATTTGAAAAGTATATTTCTTTAAAAACATTTAAGTTTATTATTTTTTTGAAATATTTCATTATTCATTCTATTAATATAATATCCATAAGTAAATATGGATGTTAGTTCAACATTATAGTCTAACATCTCCCTATAATTATTTACTGATAATTTCATGGCATCCGAAATGCAAACATTTAAGTTATTGACTTCTAGCTTATCAAGTAAAAATCCATTTTTTTCATGTTTTATATATTGGCCAATTGCTGATATATTTGATACAATAGGTACACAACCAAAATTCATTCCTTCGCTAATTACTTTGGGGAATCCCTCAGCTTTTGATGGTAAAACAATAAAATGGCAAGTTTTGTATATTTCAATAATTTTAATTTTTGGTTGGTATCCAATAAACTGAATATCAATATCTATTTTTTTTGCAATTTCTTTGTATTTTATTAAATCATTTCCTCCACCGACAAAATAAAAAGTGCCAAGTCTTTTTTTATTGGGTAAATCTTTCAATACCTTTAAAATTAGATCTACACCTTTAGCTTTATTTAATGCACCTACAAAACAAAAATTCACTTTAGATCCGAATGTTTTTTCAAGTACTATTTGTTTTCCTTGTATTCTATCTTCATTATCCAAACAAGGGTTTTCAAAAGCTAAAATATTTGTATTTTTATTTTTCCATTTACCATTTACAGTAATTTTACAATTTTCACCAAGCTTTTTTAAAACCTCTCTTTGAAACTCATAAAATTTTGAAGCTCTATCTACCCAGGACCCAGCATATTTAAACCAAAAAAAATTCCTTTTAAAAAAAAAAGACAAAAGCATTGTTATAAAAGCAGGATGAGAAGGTGCCCTAACGTGAATGTTATCATACTTACATAGAAGTTTTGATATTTTTAAAATCATTATTGGGTAATGAAATATAGTATATAGCTTACTTAAAAAATTACTTCCGCCTAAACTTTTTAAAAGGATATAATTTAACCTTGCATTATTACAATAAATAAATGATTTATTATTGACCTCATAGGGCTTGTTATAACCTAGCCATGTAACAGTATCATATTCTTTGAGAAAATACTCAACCTCTTTTACTACTGGACCAAAAGCAAAATAATCAACTTTTGTTTGATAGATCCCTGTATCAGAAATAATTAATAACTTTTTAATTTTTTGTAAATTTCTACACATTCTTATGATTGATCTTTATAACTTTTCAAAAATTTGAAATATACCTCTAAATACTAAAATAGTTACAGTATTAAAAATTATAGTCTTATTAATCTCACATTTATTTTACAAAAATATTTCAATTTCATGTAATTAAAATACTATAATACTGGTTTCTATAAACATTTAGCCTTAATTTAACAATAACATCTGAATAGGATCCTAAAATTATTTTTTTAATACCGATTCATAAATTTGCATAAGTTTCTCATAATAAGCATTTACTCCAAACTTATCCTCATAAACCTGATGCAATTTTTTTTTTGAATACGGATTCAAAAATAAATTTGATAATTTTTTTTTCCATTCATTTAATTCATGTGAATTAACAATAGAAAAAGGTAATTCATTTTCTACTTTTCTAGGAACTTCACCGGAATTAAAAGTAAGAAAGTTTAAGCCAAACTTTAAGTACTCTAATATCACTAAAGGACCTGTTTCTGAAAATGCTGTATGAATAGCTAAATCATATTTATGTAATATATTAAAGATATCACTACAGTTCGTAATGAATTGAATTTTATTATTGGCTATTTTTTTTAATTTCTTATAGTATTCAATATTTATTACCTGACCAACAATATCTAATTTGATGTTAGAATCATTTGCAATTTTAATTGCTAGTTCTAGATTTTTGGTTGGTCTCAAATTACTTACACAAATAATTCTTTTTTCTTGAGATACTTTTAGTTTTTTGAAATTCGGATCTCTAAATATTGTATTTGATAGAATAAAAGAATTATCAGAATTAATTTTTAGTTTACTTTTTGCCCAGAGTAATAGTTCATTACTAACCCCAATATAATATGTGGGAACTATATAACTTTTTAGATAAATTGGCACTTTTTTATTAAAATGAATATCCCCAAAATGGTCATGAAAAATTATTTTTGCTTTTAATTTTGTAAAAAGACTCAATATTTTAATTTTAGCATAATTATGTCTCATATGAACATGAATTATGTTACTTTTTTTTAAAGATTTGTATAGATAAAACCAAAATAATGGATTAAATTTATTTCTGTAGGGTAAGTATATGACATCAATATTTTTATTTATTTGAAATTTTAGTTCTCCTTCAGACTTTAATACTATCAATTTTACATTGATATTTTTCGAATACAATAAATTAGTAATATCCACAGCTACCCTTTCAGCGCCACCTAATTTTAATGTATCAATAACTTGAAGTACTAACATGATACTAAACTTTGATAAATTTCATCTAATTTTTGATGGTTTTGAAACCATGTATAATTCTCTAAAATTAGTTTTTTAGATTCAGTAGACATTTTTTTTAATTTATTTTTATCAATATTTTTTATAGCTATTAAAACATCATTTAAATCTTTATCTTTTGTTGATTTTAATACAAAACCATTAGAATTATTTACTAATTCGTTCATTCCTCCTACATTACTTACAATGGGAACTAATCCAAAAGCCATTGCTTCTATAAGTTTAGACGGTGTAAATAATTTTGCCTCTGAACTATTTAATCTTGGAATTAAAATAAAATCAAATGTTTTTAATTTTTCAATCATTTTTTCTCTTCTAACAACTCCGTGATAAAAAATATTTTTATCATCTGA
>Ga0209119_1001939_pt1 | contig 19672 bp, 21 predicted proteins | sample COG_03_FD_184747 | JGI IMG/M metagenome (GOLD analysis project Ga0209119, IMG submission 184747) | Pelagic Microbial community sample from North Sea - COGITO 998_met_03 (SPAdes) (version 2) | ecosystem: Environmental > Aquatic > Marine > Neritic zone/Coastal water | place: Helgoland, sampling... | reverse complement strand
CATTCTAAAGAGAGCACTTTTCTAACCTATATTGGAACGCATCAAAATAAAGATGCACTGGCAGATTTATTTATGCAGCAGGCGGGAGTTATTTGGTAATGTTATTTTTTTATTCCTAACTGAATTAATTTTTCTTTGTACCAGTTTTTATCGGTAACACAGTCTAATATATAAAATCGATAATATTTATAAAATATAGATTTACACAAAAGAGACAAGCCTAATTTTATTAGAAAATAAAATTTACTTATTTTGTCGTGAATATTATTTTTTTCATATCTCTGAATATAACGTTCAAATTTAATTAAATAGGAAGTTACCTTTTTTGTATTGTTGTATTCTAAACTATCTACGGCATTAAAAACCTCATAACAAGCTGCTAAAAAACAATTCAAAGGATTGGTTAGTTTGTCTAATGTATTTACCGCAGCCTTTGCATTTGTTTTTTTAGACAATAAAAAAACATCATAGGCATTTCGTAAAGCCATTGTCTTATAATAAAAACCACTGTCGTTTATTTGATTTGCAATAATGGATAGGTTTAATTTGTTTGCATAACTCAGAACAGCAACCTCGTTTATAACCTGACTGTCTTTATCTACAAAACTATAATTAAATTCATTAGCGTACTTTTCTATTAAAAGTTCTTTATGAATTTCTATTGCTGCAATGTTATTCTCTTTTTGAAGTCTTCTGTAATGTTTTGCTTCAGGCGGATAATATTCTTGCTTTTTTACTTCAGAATAGCCAAACTCTCTTAAAATTGCAATCGCTTTTGGATAGTCTTCTTGTGAGAAAATAAAATCAATGTCCCCTACCATCCTTTCGGCAATATCATCATAGATTCCAGCTAACAAGTTTCCGGTTCCTTTTAAAAATATAGGTCTAATATTATTCGCTAATAAAACATTATTTAATTCATTTGCTTGTAAAATTATTTGTTTATTCCGCTCCCTGTTTATATCGGTAATATACTCCATGTAGCTAACCAATTCATGAGGTAAATACTGCAAGAAATCTGCACGTTTTAAATTACAATACAATGCCGGAAACACATAGTGACTGGTACTTACTTTTACAACAGCATCCCAATCCACATCGGTTGTTTTAAGAATAAGCTCTATTTTGTCTCTGTTTTTACCCTCCAATGCAATGGTCAAACATTTTGCAATAAAAAATAAGGTTTCTTTATAATTCAATTTTAATATATTAAAATATTATTTAGTTGGATCTGGGTCTCTATACATAATTCCTTGTTTTTCAATTTCTTTTAATTGTTCAATAGTAAACTTGTCTCGTACAGACTTTGTTTTTGGAAAAATATAATTGGAAAGGGTTACAAAAAGTTTTACTCGTTCTGTTTTGGTGAGTTTTTCTTGATTTATAAGCAAATCATTCAATACTTTCTCATAGAGGAGTTCCATCTTTTCTTTAATGGAAGCTCCTTCTCTTTTAGCAGGACCTCTTTTAGATTTTTTACCTGCTTTCTTTGCTGAATTTGGATTAAACGGCATAATTAATAAGATTTTATAAAAAACTAAATATACAAAATAACCAAATTAATTTTGATTACGATCAATGATATCTTTTACATAATTTGAAAAAATCTGAGCACCCTTTTTATTCAAATGCGATCGATCTCCGAAAGAGTCATTTGAATAAAACATTAATTCACTATACCATAAAACATTAACATATTCGTCTTTTAGTTTTTTAATATATTCGTTGTATTCACTTTTGTAGTTCGAAGAAATATTCTCAAATGATGATTGATTAAAAGGGGTATTTATCATATATATTTTTATATTATTATCTAGAGCAAGACTTAGTGTTTTTTTTAAATAATAATCTAATAGCTTATTTGGTGTAAAATTTTCACTCTCAGTCTCTGTATTTAAACCAGATGAATATGCTTTATTACCAAAAGTGTATTGACCGCTGTTGTTTTTAATTTCTTTAAAAACATAATAATTTTGGATTGGTCTTAAAGGGTTAAATGAAAAAGCTTTAAGGCTTGGCCTGTAGTCTAAAAAAAAGTTATTGTGTGTAAGATGAGATTTGATTTGAAATTTATATAAATCTAAAGGAGAATTAAATAGTTCTTTTGTCCAAAAATTAAAATTTAATTTTTTACTTATATTGAGAATTTCTTTAAGCTCTGAGGTTGACAAAAAATCATATGCAAGTGTTCTTTTAAAAAAAACATCGGAAGTACTCATATGAAATGGAGCAAGCGACAATATGATTTTTTTTGGAATATTCTTTTCTAACAGTTTTCTTAACAGAAAATAACTTTCAATTGATGTTCCACCACCTAAAGCTAAATTCACGAAGTCATTGTCAATTTCTTTAGGTATAAATCCAGCAACAGCTCTTGAATCACCAAAAATTATATTTTGGCTATCACCATTTTCTTTAGCATAATCTATTTTAAATTTCCACATTGGATACTCTTTAGATTCATAAAGCATTTTACCAAATGAAATAAATATGGTTAAAATAAATGCTACTAAAAGTAATAAATAAAATAATTTTTTTATAAAGGTCCTCATACAAATATATTTAAAATTGAAAGTAAATAAATTCTTGTTTACTGTCTGAATGAATTATTATGAGACAAGTCACTAAGACATAAAAAAACCACCTGAAAGGATTTTTCATTTTAAATATACGCTCAATTGCAAATTTATCTTCTCTTCCAAGCCATTCAGCAACAACAAAATAGATTATAAAGAGCACAGTTCCTATAACTCCATAAGGATCACTTAACTTGGGCAGATTTAATATTGTTTCAGAAAATATTCCTCCAATATAGTTAAAGGCGTGACTTACATTTTCAGCTCTAAAAAATATCCAAGCAAATACTGTTAAAGTAAACGTTGTTAGCATTGCAAAAAGTTCTTTAAATGATGGTAATTTTTTTCCTTCTGCAACAATACCCAAATTGTTTCTATTATTACTAGTAATTAATAAGGGTAAGAAGTAGATTGCGTTTAACGCTCCCCAAATAATAAAAGTCCAATTAGCTCCGTGCCAAAACCCACTAACTAAAAATATAGCAAAGGTATTTCTCACTTTTATCCAAGTACCACCTCTACTTCCCCCAAGAGGAATATATAGGTAGTCTCTAAACCAAGTGCTTAAAGAGATATGCCATCTTCTCCAAAACTCAGCAATATCTCTTGAAAAATAGGGTGTAGCAAAGTTTTGTTTTAAGTCAAAACCAAATAGTCTTGATGTTCCAATAGCTATATCAGAATAACCTGAGAAATCACCATATATCTGAAAGGTAAAGAATATAGCTCCAAGTACTAAGGTACTCCCATTCATATCAGCTGAGTTATTAAATATCTGATTAGCATACTCAGCGCAATTATCTGCAATAACTACTTTTTTAAACAATCCCCATAGTATCTGACGCATACCATCAACTGCTTTGTTGTATTCAAAAGTTCTTTTTTTATAGAACTGAGGAAGTAAATTGGTAGCTCTTTCAATCGGACCCGCTACAAGCTGTGGAAAAAAACACACAAAGGCTGAGAAAGCCATAAAGTCTTTTGTAGGCTCTAATTTTTTTCTATAAACATCTATAGTATAACTTAATGTTTGGAAAGTGTAAAAGCTAATACCTACAGGTAGAATAATGTTAAGGCTGTTAGCATTAATCTGCGTTCCAAATAGACTAAAAGCATCAACAAAGTTTTCTAAGAAGAAGTTGTAATATTTAAAGAATCCTAAAAAACCAAGATTTACGAAGATACTTGTCCAAAGTAACACTTTCCTTTTAGACTGCTTGTCCTCTGTTCTTAATCTCTGTCCAATTAAATAATCAACTACTGTACTAAATATGATTAATGTTAAGAATCTCCAATCCCACCAACCATAGAAGACATAACTTGCTACAACTATAAAAGCATTTTGGAGTTTTAAATTCTTTTGTACAACGAACCAAAACAGAAGAAATACTATTGGTAGAAATATTGCAAAGTCTAAAGAGTTAAAAAACATTTTTAATTTTATTAATTAGTAAAGAAAAACAATTATACACTAGTGCGATGAATGATAAAAACCATATGTTGTGCTTTCAATATTGTTTGTAAAAGTTCTTTCTTTAAATTTTGTGAAATTTGATGGAAAAGGAATTACTAAAGGGCTTTTCTCAATCCAGTTGTTCTGATAAGAAAAACCCAGAAGGGAATAAGTTTAGTTATCATTTAATGCATTTTTTTTAATTATAGATTTTAAATCTGTTAATTTAATTTGCTGTTCTAATTTTAAATCAAAATTAGAAGTTAAATAACCTATTCCGTTATGTTCACCATTTTTTATAGCAACAAAAGCTAAATAAGATTTAAAATTTTCTATTTTAAAATTTGATTCTTTTGAATAAATTGAATCATTTTCGTTGATATCATTTGAATATACCAACTCTACAAATAAACTTTCACCTCTATTGTCAACTTCAAATATTTTAATATTATCTTTAGAATCATAGAATTCATTTAATAACTTTTCAGCTTTTAAAGCATCTTTTTCATTCTTAAATTTCACTAGAAAATCTCTAGACATTCTTGGCAAAATCTCTGTGAAATTTTCAATTTTAATTTTCTTAGCAAATTTAACATGCTCTTTTAAGCGCCAGTAAAAAGTTAAATGCTCGTGTGGCTGCTGATGAAGTCCAGTTGCTATTATTATTTTTACATCTTTTTGTTTCAACAACTTCCCAATTTGTTTATCATATTCAGAAAGAATATGAATTAACGGATCATAATCTTTAGGACAATACCATTCTGGATTTTTAATATTACCATTGTATGCTTTTGAGTTAAATAAATAATGATGTTGAATGTGTGCTCCTGAATTTAAAAATAAATTTGAAAAATCAGGTTTATTCTTTTTCCAAAGTGCTAAATGAACATCAGCTAGTAAACTATCAAGAATTAAAGCTTTAGCTCCAGGTTTATTAACATTAAAAACTATTTTTAGATAATGAGACCATCTAGAAAAAGGCACATATAATAACAGCCCTAAACCTAATGAAAAGATTGTTTTTAAATTCAATTTTGATTTAGCATTATCATTTACAGATTGATGAACAGCTTGATAGAGTGCTTTTACAATCCAGTTGCCAGAAGGGTTGGTTTTAGTCCAAGGATCTGGAACAAAAAAAGAAGGATTTTTTAGACGATTCTCAGCATTAAAGGGAGAAACCGCACCAACCGAAAGCCCTTCGGCTTCTAACTCCTCAAATATTTGAGAAAGTGCAGGATTATTAACAATGTCTCCTAAACGAAAAATATTGTGTTCTTTATAACTTTTTCCTGTATGGATCGTAACCCATTGCACCCATGGTTCTAGAAGTTTATACTCATTTTCTGAAACTGTTTCTATAGGAGGTTGTATTTCAAATATTTTTTTAAAATTTGGTAAAAGGCCTTGATTTATATAAAATTTTATATAATCAAAATTAAGCTCATTTAAACCTAATAAAATTGTTTTATTCATCTTTTAAGTATTTTTATAAAATTATTCCATAATATTTTTTCATCAAAATTATCAACAACAAAATCCCTTCCATTTTCACCAAATTCATTAACTTTCATAGGATTATTTATAAAAAATTGAATTGAATTAAGAATTGAATCGGAGTTAGTGTCACAAAATAATCCGGTTTTATTTTCGATAATTGAGTCGACACATCCCGTTACTTTTGTAGTTATTATTGCCTTTTTAAGTGATGAAGCTTCTAAAACTACTGTTGGAAAACCCTCTCTATATGAGGGTAAGATTAACACATTGATCTTGCTATAAAATAAAATTGGATCTTCAATTTTTCCCAAATAAGATATATTAATTGAACTTTCCTTAATTATATTAAGATACTCATTTGGTATAGGATCTCTTTCGTCTTGATACCCTGCAATAATTAATTTATAATTAGGGTAATCTAGATTAATTTTTCGCCATGCATCGATTAATTCAACAAGTCCTTTATCTTTTGCAAATCGCCCTATAAAACCAAATGATAGATAATCTCCATTAGTTGGGGGTAAACGATTTGGATTAAATTTATGAGCTGTATCAATTCCATTAAAAGTTCCCTTATTTAGTAATATATTTTTATGTTTCTTACCAAGATTTAAATCTAAACTTACATTTTTAACAGAAGGGCTAACGCATATCGTCTTTGAACTTAAAGAAGAGTTAATTTTTTCAATAGCTATTAATAATAAACGCTTCAAACCTCTTGTTGTTTCGTGGACTAACCCATGCCTAACATATATAACTTTTTTTCTAACAAGAAGTCCAGTTAGTACTGAAATATACCCACCTTTAGGTGTATGGCCTACAATTACATCTATTTTTTCTTTTTTAATAAATTTATATAGCCTAATTACACATTTCAAATCATCAATCAAAGATAATTTACGATTTATAGGGATTGTTACTGAATCTAAATTGTACTTTTTTTTGTAAAAAATAAAATCATTATCATTTTTACATGCAACATAGGATTTGATATTCTCGTTTTTTTTTAAATAATCAAACTGATTTCCAAAAAAATAGGGAATTACATAACCTATATTTACAACATTAATTACTTTCATATAATATCTTAGCTTTTTCATATTCTTCAGGAATTCCACATGGAATAAAATTACTAGAAGAGACGTTAGAGGAAATTACTAATAATCCATCTTTAATCAGACTATTGTAGAGAGGAGCAATAAAATTCTCATTTAACTCAAAATTCTCTGAATAATACTCCAACAATAAATTTATACTTGAAAAACCATACAATCCTGTGCTACAAAAATCACTAATTTTTTCTTTTTCTGTAACTTTTGAAACTCTACCTAATGAATCTACAAAACTCCAGTGATGACCTTCTTGTTGAAATGTTTCTATATAACCTTCTGAATTATAATATCTATAATCAGATTTTCTAATTGTATCACCATTAAATATTAAAATAGGATCATTTAAATTAACCCAAGTACTAGCAGTTCTAATAATTTCTTTTAAACCTATATATAAAGTGGTTAGTTGCCCGTCTGTAGAACCTATTTCTACAATTTTAAAATTAGTCATACCCAAAGAATTACAAATACCATCTAGAGTTTTTAATGACTTGTGTTTTTTATTAATTATTAATAAAACTTGCTGATTTACATCCACATAACTTAAAATATGATGTATGATTTCTCTGCCATTAAGTTTTAGTAAATATTTTACTGTGGTATAACCATTTTTAGTAAATCTTGAAGATTCACCAGCTAATGTAAATACTATCATGTTATTTTATATAGAATTAAACAAAGTTCATGAAATTTATTTTGACGATCTATTCTATCACTATGTAAAGGAATCATTGATAAAAATAATTGTAATAAGCCGTACTTCATCTCTTCACTACTGATATTAGTCAGTTTACAAAACCATGAAAATCGGTCTCTCATTATATCAACATCAAACAAGCTTTGATTAAATATTATTTGATCATATGCGCAAATAAAACTGTGACCAATTTTATATAAATCATAATTTACGGGACCTTGCATTTGAAAACCATTTAAATCATCTAAATAACCTCTGGGATCAATTAGAAAAAATTGGTTATCCTTTTTATTGTATAAAATATTACTATAACATAAATCTCCATGAATAGTGGAGTAATACATTTTTTTATTATGAAAGTATGAAACACATTCATCTACCATATGTTCTAAGTCAGAATACAGCTCTATAATTTTCTTTTTTCTTTTGACAAGTTTTTTGGATATAAAACTATCTGAAATTCTATTATTATTTAAACTTGGTGAACCTATTTTTTCAGTTATTATGATTAACTTTTTTACTAGATCTTTTTCGAATTCATAAGAAAAGTTACCAAAGACTATCATTTCATTGATACTTGGATAATTTAAGTATTCAATTTTATAAGATGCATAACTATTAAATAATTTAAAATCATAAACATAAGGAATATTTGATGGTAACCGATTTTTCATTTCATTCAACCATTTATATTCACAAAACATCTTAAAATAATCATTACTTTTTTTACAAATAAAATTATTTATTAATTTGAATTCATTGAAATGTCTTGTCTCTAAAAATTTTTTCCTTGAAGAAAAAAATGAAGAATTATGACCAAAGTCAAGCCAGTTATCTACGTTTTTAGGGATAATTAATTCATTACTTAACAACTTTTCAAGCAAGATGTTAAATGTAGAACTAGATTTTAACAGATTATTTAGTATATTAAAATTTAAATGAAAATACCCAACAGGAACCTTGTCATCAATTTTTAAACCCCAATTATAATCAAAATCACTTTTTCCATATCCGATGATATTTGAATCAATATCAACTGGTTCTAAATCAACTAGAGAATCGCCGTATAAAATTTCTACTACATCTATATCTTCTTTAACAGAAGGGATTAGTTTAAATGTATCAATTAAAGAAGAGGAGTTATTACTATATAACTGATTTTCATGTATTTTAATATGATAGTTTTCGGGGATTACTAGATAGACTTTGTTACAACCACGTTTTTTTAGAAATTCTAATTGATGGTCAAAGAGAAGTTTATTTTTTAGAGGTAGATTTGTTGGACAAATTAATCCAAAAGATAATTTTAGTTCATCTACAACATAACCTCCAGAAAAGATAAAACCAACTTTATTTTTCATTTAAAAGTTTTTTAATATCGTTATAAGAATTATTTACAAACTCAGACGGCCTTATTGCTTTATCATCAACATAGAAACCCTCTTTTCCACAAAATGGTTTTCCAACTTGAATACCATCAAAAGGGACTTCATGTTTATTTAGCCAATCAACTATAATTGGAATAGTAAAGGCATTTATTTTAGAAACATCTTTTTTGTGTGTTAACATATTCCTGGCGGTAAATATTATAATTTCAAACCCTAATTCCTTATATTCTTTAAGTTTTTTAAGAACCTTATAATTTGGTAATTTAAGTTCGTAAGAATCTGAACTATTGTGAACTGTTAATGTGTCATCTAAGTCTATTATTATACTTTTCATAAGTTTTTCAATTTTATTATATAGTTATAAATTATTAAAAGATATTCTTTTAGTTTAAAATTTTTGTGGATAAAAAATGTTGTATTAAATGGAGTGTAAAATTTTATTTGATTATTTTCTAAATGAATTTTCATTAGTCTTTCCCCAACAGGAACTTTGTTATAGTTGTTAAAATTAATTGGTAATTTCCAATAATTATTAAGTTGTTTGAAAACTCCAAAATAAGTTTTCATTTCATTTAATCTACCTAGAGCAAAATTATCACTTGCTATAGTTTTCGAATGACCAACTATGATTTCATTTTTATTTATTTCAGGAATTTTTAGGTTGAATGTATATACTCTAATATCGGGTCTTAATCTAACTATATATTTAAATTCATTAATTAAACTTGATTCTAGTAAGTTGTTGAATACTAGATTCATTGAATAAAACAAAGGTAAGTTTCCTCTAGAATTTTTTGGCTCTAGTTGTTTTAAAATTTCTGGAAGCTTTACACGATCTATTTCTTTAAACATATTAATATTGAATTTTATTGAAATAATTCTGTAATCAATTATATTATTAAAATCTTTTTTAAGCTTTTCAATAAAACCCATTAGTTCTTCATTAACTTCATAATTCCAGACACCATGTACAATGTAGATTTCATAATCAGAAAACTTGTTTAAATTAAATGAAATACATTTCTTAAAAGTTCTTAACTCTCCACTTATTAAAATTGCAATCTTATTTTTTCTCATTTTGCCTTAAAGATTTTATCGCAATTATATAACTTGTAAAATTTATTATTATTGATGAAATTAAAATAGAAAAACCAAATCCAATTAAATTAAAAAAATTATAACCTAAGATAGATGTAGTTACAGAAATAAAAAAATTCATGCTCAATAAGTAAAATAAAATTGATTCTCGCCCCCTCATAATTAAAACCATTCCTACTGGACCAGAAATAGCATTAATTAGCTGTGCCAATAAAATTAGTAGAAAGAAAAAGAAGCTTTCACTATATAAACCTGTTGTATTGAATATTTGATCAAATAAAGGCTTAAATAACAACAAAAGTATAGATACAATAATAGTAAATGGAATATTGATTTTCTGAAATTTCTTAAAATTAATTAATGCTCTGTGATTATTTATACCAAAATTAGTAGCTAATAGAGAATTTAGAAGAGAGAGTGAAATTACAACTATACTACAAATTTTAAAATAAACTGAATAGACACTAACTTCAGTTTTTGTCATGCCTAAAAAATCAGAAAGAAAATAAAATAAATTTGTATTGATTATTGTTATGATACTTATTAAAAATAATTTTGAGTTAAAATGAATGTTATTAATCGATAATTTCAAATACTTGAAGATAAAATATTTTTTATATTGTGATAGTGAAATTAATAAGGTAAAGAAATATGAAACAATATATTGATATAAGATATCATTATAGGTGTTAATAAATTCAAAATAAACTCCAAATATTAATAATAAAGTAAAAATAATTTGTGGAGTAATATTATTCAGGATGGAAGCTTTTAGTTTATTTATGACAAAAAGGGATTCTGAGGTGAAATCAGAAAAACACTTTAACAATGAAGCTAAAAAAATTAAAAAAAGAGTAATATTATCAATTTCAAAAAATAAATATAAAATAAATGTTAGACCAAACGAAACTAAAATAGATTTTGGAAGTAAATCAAATAATATTTCCCAAAATAAAAACCCTCTTTTATTACTTTTTATACTTAGTATTTCTCTCTGGATTTTAGAACTATATCCAAGAAGGCTAAACGTACTTAAGACTATGGTAAATTGTAGATATTTAGTAAAATCACCGTAAGTTTCAACATCAATAAAGTTTGTTATTAAATAAATGGAAAGAAAACTGAAAACAGGGTTAGAAAGCCTAATAAGAACTGGAACAAACAGTCTATTTTTTAAGATCATTTTGAATATTTATTTGTTAAGAAAGATCTATATTTCTTAAAATTCTCAATATCAATATTTTTCAACAATTCTGTATCTGAATTCTCACAAACTTTTTTTAATGCATCTGCATCTGAATAATATATATGAGATTTTTCATAACCAGATATATCGATGTACTGAATAAAGTTAGATGGTACAATTGGAATAAGGCCTAAAACTACGGATTCATAGTAATTAATAGGAACAATACCTGTAATATTTTCTATATCAATTATAGAAAACCTTGAACTCAAATATCGAGAAATTATATCAACTGTAAAATATTTTTTTTGTGAACTACTAAATAAAAGTTCCAAGTAATTCTTTTGGATTAAATTATCTGTTAGTATTTTTAGCGTTGGAAATAAACTCTTATTTTCACTAATGTAATATCTCATTGGATGAAGTGTTCTTACATTAAAAACAGAAGTTTGTTTTTTAAAAATATAATTTTTTTCTGAATCGTGATAGGTTCCAGTTATTATTATTCCCTCCCCTTTTGAATTAAGAGCTGTTATTTTTTTTGCAGCGTTTAAAACTCTTTTGTTAAGATTAAATTTTATCAAATCATATTTAATATCAAGCGGCATTAATTTTTGAATAATTAGTGAATTAACTATGTTGTTTTCTGTTAAAAAAATTAAGTCATTGTGTTTGATAATCGATTTAATTTTGTCAAAATGAACATGAGCATGACTATAGTAAATTTTGATTGTACTATTAATATATTTCTCTTTTATATATTTTATAGTATAATCATTTACTGCTGGTAGAGAAAAATAAAATTCCTTTTTTTCTAATATTTTGAAATCCTTCAAATTTATTAATCTTACACCATATTTCTTGCCAATTATTTGATTCCATAAAAAAATTTCGATACTTATTAAGAAGTTTAATTTACTTGAAAAGACTGATTCATTACAAACATAATAATCAAAATTATTTGAATATTTTAAAAGTGGTTTTCTTTTAAAAAGCAAGCTTTTAAAAGATGGGAAAAAATAGTCCGAGATATTTGGGTTTACTAAAACTCTTTTCATTTAATCTTAGATATAAATTTATAAATTAAACCTTTAAACAAATAAATAAATATTGATTTATTAAACCATAATTTATTATTTAGTAAAACAAAAAAAGAATTTAGATAATTAAAAGCTTGAGGTTTTGACTTTTTAAAAATAGGTATATTACTTATACTATCGTCATTTAGTTGATAATCTTGAATACTTGAGGGAAAAAAATAAATATTATTTTTTGAGCTAAATACTCTAGCCCATAAATAATCTGGTGCATCTAACGTATAACCCTTAAGAACTATATAAGGATTATTAATAAGTAAAGTTCGTTTTACTAAATGCTGTACTTCTCCAATTTTATTATTAAAATAAAATTTATTTTTTATCAAATGAAATCCTTTTTTAACATACTTTAAACTAGTGATATTAGACTTATTATTACACGAAATCCAAATACCATCTGGATTATATGTATCAAGATAATTTTTGATTTTATGTAAATGATTTTCAATGTTTTTTTTTAAATAATTATCTGAATCTAAGTACAATAAGTAATCTGCGCCAGAAATTTTTGCAGCCAAATTTCTATTTAAACCAGGATTTTTATTTCTAACTCTTTTGTAGATAATGTAACTTTTATTTTTACAAAAATCTTCGATGTTTTTTGAAATACTATCATCAATAACAATAATTTTATTGAAAACATCGTGATTTTTAATATATGGAAGACAACTATTTACTGCTCTTTCCATTAACGAAAGCCTTTCGTAACAGGGCATTATTATATCTATCATTATTTTTATTTTGAGTGTAATAGGATTTGAATGCAACAAATAAGATCGAATAAGCTATATATGGATAACTAAAAAAAACAAGTAACATGAAGAAAGTTTTTCTATCCTTTAATGATTTTTTCGTCATATAAGACAATAATATTATTCCGAGAAACCCTAAACTATATATAATTACGGAAAACATATTAATTCCAGTAGCAGTATGATATAACTCAAAGTCTAGAAATTTTGGAAAAATAAAATCGGATAAACTTGTTTCTCCTGAATTAAATCTAGCATCATAGCTAGCATCATTTCCCTCTGATATACTAAGTATTCTTCCATATGTTATCGTATTTTCATAATCAATATATTTGATAAAAAGGAGTAAAAATCCTGTCAAAATAAAAAAACCTATACTTAACTTTTTAAGAGATAATTTTCTTTTGTCAATGAAGTAAGTATAAAATGCAATCATAATCCCACTAGCTATACCAAATAGACTTAATGAAAGAATCATTACTAAAGCAGAAACATAAATGTGTTTATCTTTAATAAATTTATTCCCAATGATTAATAAAAATAAAATATTTACACAAAAAGCGTTAGGCTCTAAATACAAACCGCTTGGTCTGTAAAAATTTAAATCTGAATTTAAGTTTCTTGATGTATCGAGATATCTCGAAAAGAAATCAGCTATTGATAAATGATAATTAAACAAATAAAACAGTAATATCTGCAATAAAAAAAAACAAATATGTAAACTTAATACCTTAAAAAAAAAAGATTTGGTTATTGCTTCATAATCAAATGCAATAAATAAAAATAATCCCATAATTAAAGCAAACGATAATCTAAACTGAGAATTAATAACACTCCCTAATATGAAGTAAATTATTAATAGTGGGAATAAGGCTTGATTAATTTTTAATTTTTTTGCTTGAAATATAAAAATTAAAAATGTTAAAAAATAAATAACAAAATCAAATATTCTTCCTAGATTTAGGATATAAAACTCATTTAAAGTTGCTAATAAAAAAATTAATTTATTTATTTTCATAATTTATAGATAACCGAAAAGGAAAAATTTAATTCTTTTAAAAACATCTACTAAAAAATACTTAAAAAAAGGCTTTTCTATTAGTTTATCATTTAGTAAACCATTAGTATATTTCTTGAAAATTATTGGTGTATAATATTTCCACTTATTTTTCTCTACGGAATGGCGATATGTAAAAACTTTTTTGCTAGTTTCTAAATGATGAAAATTTCCTGGATATAATGTTTCAAAATTCCAAATATCCTTGGCCTTTAGTACAGTATTAATTAAGTAGTCGATATCCCACAACGCGGTTTGTAGGGAAAAATAATATTTGTGTTTTTTTGATACCTGAGTAATATTTTTATTTAAAACCGTGCAATAAATATCATTAATCCTCTTAATAAATGATCCCTCGGATGGAGATAATCTTAAGTATTTAACATCATTTTTAAAAGAATACTCAATAACATGATTTAATAAATTTGTATTAACTGAATCAGTTAAATAAAAATCATCCAGATAAAACACTATTTTCTTGTAATTAAGAGATTTCAATATTTTTAATGAGTCTAACATCTCCTGCTTCCAATTCGATTTTTCAATAACTATTGGTTTGAAACCATTTAGTTCTATATCATTTATTATATTGTCGTTAAAAATAATATAAGAATTATTTATTGTAAATTTTTTTTTATTGAAGCTACGGAGCATACCAACAAGAACTGACATGTTTTTAGAGTGACTTAATACAACAAAAGCAAATTCTTTATTTAAATTTGTGGTAACCATTTATTTTTTTTGTTTAAGATTGTATTATAAATAAAATAGAAAAAGATTATTATCATTGATCTCATAAGGTTGATCAAATTTATAAACACAGTTTTTTTAAAAAAACTAATAGGAGTAATCTTGATCTTTTTCTGAGCAGCTTCATAATTATACTCAAAAAAATTAAAATATCTTTTAAAATATTTTTTTAAAACTATTTTCATAAATAGTAGTTCAATAATATCATAATTTAAATGGTTAAATTTATTTTTTGAATTAAATTTTTTTTCTCTATTGTTATCTCCAATCGTTGTCTCATTTGTAGGAAGATTAAATAAATCTACTTTAATATCAAATTTATCAAAATCAAAATCTGTTAGTTCTTCATATTTTATTAAATTTATTTTTTTTGATTTTGCGGCCTCAATAATTTTTGGAATACCAATTATGTAATCAACTAAATAACCGTGTATATGACGCAAGTTTGATGAAAATAAGTTTGACAACGAACTTTTTATTATAAATAGTGGATTCCTAACTATTAAGAATTGTTGAATTTCTATAAACTCAGATAGTTCTTGTGTAATCATATAATTTCTTGGAGTTTTTTCAATTATGTAATTTCCATACTTTAAATGTAACTCTTCTATAATAGATTTGATTAAAACTTTATCTAAGTTGGGTAAAACCCTCTTCATTTGCTTAACAGATGTTTTGTGATTTAAAATACTTGAAATTTGATTATTTTTTGTAACACTAATTATTGACGGAAATAACCAAGATTCATCAAAAGTTGAAAATTTATTATCTGTAGAAATTATTCTTTGTAAAACTGTGCTACCGCTTCTAGGAAGGGATGAAATAACTATTAATTTTCTCATTTAAGTTGATTAAAATGTTTTTAATTATCAGTGAACCAAAAACCAATTATTCAGTAATTCTTTTCTGTTATATAACATTTTTTCTTTTTTGACCCAATCAATAACTCGAAATCCAGCATGTTCGCAAATGGCTTGGCCTGCAGCTGTATCCCACTCCATTGTTGGTGCAAAGCGCGGATAGCAGTTGGCCTTACCTTCTGCAACCATACATAACTTCAGAGAACTTCCCTTTGAGATTAATTTTACAGCTCCGTGGATATCTCGCATCTTTTGAACATATGATTCCGTTTCTGGAGACATATGGGACCTACTCGCAACAACTGTAAAAGTTTTATCTTCTCTTTGGATTGGTAATTTATCTGCATTTGACAGTAACTTTTCGAAATCAAAATTTTCAAGATCGACAGCGACTTTGAAAGCACCTATTTCTCTTGTTGAAAAATATAGCTCACTTTTCGCTGGCACAAAAATAACGCCTAAAATTGGACGTTGATTTTTTATTAGCGCAATGTTAACTGTAAATTCTCCATTTCGTTTTATAAACTCTTTAGTTCCATCAATGGGGTCTACAATCCAAAGTTGTTCCCATTCTTTTCGTTCTGCATAGGAAATATCGATACCCTCTTCTGAAAGTACTGGAATCTCTGTTTGAGATAAATAAGACATAATAACATTGTGAGAGGCTATATCTGCTTTTGTTAAAGGTGAATTATCAACTTTAATCTCAACATCAAACTTCCCAGAATGATAAATTTCTAAGATGGCTTTACCGGCTTCTAAAGCGGCGGTAATGGCTTTATTTAACAACTGATTCATAATTATATAATTATCCCAGCTCCAATAGTTTCATTTGTTTGTTCGTCAATAATAATCAGACTGCCTGTTTGACGATTTTTTTTGTAGATGTCGTAAAACAAAGGTTTTGACGTACGTATTGAAATACGACCAATATCGTTCATCTCTATTTTATCTATGTTTTCGATACGATGTAGAGTGTTGATATCTATCTTATATTTTAATTCTTTCACTATACTAATACTTTCGTTAGTGGTGTGTTTTACCACTACTTTTGTACGCACTTTTAAGGGAGTATTACTCATCCAAGTAACCAAAACTTCTATATCTTGGCCTATCTGAGGGACGTTATTTTCTCGTACAAACATATCGCCTCGACTGGTGTCAATTTCATCTTCTAGTGTAATAGTTACTGACATAGGGGCAAAAGCTTCTGCAATTTGCTCCCCATACAATTCAATCGTTTTGATGGTTGAGACAAACCCTGAAGGTAAGGTTTTGACTCTATCACCAGGCTTAAAAACACCCCCGTCAATACGCCCTGCAAAGCCTCTAAAATCTTGGTTGTCTAAAGTATGTGGACGAATAACCGATTGAATAGGAAAACGACAATCGACGTGATTGTAATCACTAGAAATATGAACTGTTTCTAGGTGGTACATCATGGTACTTCCTCTGTACCAATCCATATTATTAGATTTGTTGACTACGTTATCTCCTGCAAGCGCTGAAATTGGAATAAATTGGATATCACTAATATCTAATTTTGTCGCAAAAGCTTTAAAGTCTGCAACAATTTTGTTGTAAACGTCTTCACTGTAATCTACTAAATCCATCTTGTTTACACATATGATAGCGTGTGGGATTCGAAGCAAAGAAGCAATAAAAGAATGTCGGTGTGTTTGTTCTAACATCCCTTTACGCGCATCAATTAAGATAATCGCAAGATTGGCTGTCGAGGCGCCCGTTACCATATTACGTGTGTACTGAATGTGTCCAGGTGTATCGGCAACAATAAATTTACGTTTTGGCGTTGCAAAATAGCGGTAAGCAACATCAATAGTAATCCCTTGTTCTCTTTCAGATTTAAGACCGTCTGTAAGTAGTGATAGATCTAAATAATCAAAGCCTTTGTTTTTACTAGATTCTTCTACGGCATCTAATTGGTCTTGAAAAATGGATTTACTGTCATACAACAACCGTCCAATCAGGGTGCTTTTTCCGTCATCTACACTTCCTGCGGTAGTAAAACGTAATAATTCTATATTTTGATATTCCATAATATTGTATTTTTTATAATATAAACCCTAGAAATAACCTTTCTTTTTACGATCTTCCATAGCGGTTTCAGCGCGCTTATCATCGGCTCGTCCGCCACGTTCGGTAGTTCTTGTGGTGGCTATTTCCTCAATTATTTTGGTTAAATCATCCGCCTCAGATTCTACAGCACCCGTAATTGGCATGTCTCCACAAGTTCGGTAGCGAATGGTCATATTAACCACTTCTTCGCCTGGTTTTAATTTTATAAATTCAGAATTTGCTAAAATGATCCCGTCACGCACTACGCAATCACGTTGGTGAGAAAAGTAGAGCATTGGCAGATCAATACTTTCTAGTTTAATGTATTCCCACACATCCATCTCAGTCCAGTTGGAAATAGGAAATACACGGAAGTTTTCGCCATAATTTTTACGACCATTGAAAAGATTCCACAATTCTGGACGTTGATTTTTAGGATCCCATTGACCAAATTCATCCCGATGCGAAAAGAAACGTTCTTTGGCACGTGCTTTCTCTTCATCACGTCTTGCGCCTCCCATAGCAGCATCGACCTTGTGTTCTTCTAAAGTATCCAACAAAGAGACAATCTGTAACGCATTACGAGAGGCATCTGCGCCTGTTTCTTCTTTAGCATGCCCTTTATCAATTGACTCTTGTACAGATCCCACAATTAATTGAACCCCTAATTTCTTAACTAGCATATCGCGAAACGCAATGGTTTCAGGAAAGTTATGTCCAGTATCCACATGGATTAACGGAAATGGTATTTTAGCAGGATAAAAGGCTTTTTTAGCTAAATGCGTTAATAAAATGGAATCTTTACCACCCGAAAAGAGTAGTACGGGATTCTCAAATTGAGCAGCTATCTCACGAATCACAAAAATGGCTTCGGATTCTAACTCTCGTAAATGACTGATTACATAATTACTCATATGCTTTATTTCAATTTTTTAGTTATAAATTCTAAGATGGTTTTTACATTTTCTTCGATGGAATGTCCATCAGTAATTACTTCTAAATCTGGGTTTATAGGCGCCTCATAGGGAGCAGAAACACCTGTCATGTTTTTAATTTCACCAGCTCTTGCTTTTTTATAAAGCCCTTTGACGTCGCGGCGTTCGCATTCTTCAAGGGACGTGTTGACATAAATTTCAATGAAATTTTCAACTTTCACAATATTTTTAACAACTTCGCGGTCTTTGATGTAGGGCGATATAAATGCTGCCAGCGTCAAAACACCAGCATCGAGCATTAAATTACTAATTTCACCAATACGACGTATGTTTTCAGTGCGATCTTCTGGAGAGAAGCTTAAATCCTTATTAATCCCTTGACGAATGTTATCGCCATCTAAAATATATGTGGAAAGTCCTTTTTTATGCAAGGCAATTTCCACTAAATTGGCTAAGGTCGATTTTCCAGAACCCGACAGACCGGTAAACCAAATCAAATATGCCTTGTGACCATTTTGCTGTTTACGATTGTTTTTGGTTACTTTATAAGTGTGTTTTTTAATATTTAAACTCATGAAATTTATGTTCTTCTTTGATTTTTATATTTTTTTAACCGCTTTGCTCTGTATTGCATATCCAAACCGTAATTAATTTTGTACCATATTTTCTCATGACCAAAATACAAGAGCATTTTCGAAACAGATTCAAAACCACCAATTTTCAGTCCTATAAATGGATTTCCTGTTATGAGCCATCCAAACAAGAATGTATCTATGCTTCCAATGAAACGCCATGAAAATGTTTTGATTAAATGACGTTTATTTGAATCATTTACGAAGGATTTGAACCATAATCGTTCATGAATATAATACCAAATTAACTTTGTGATTGTGGTTATTCCAGACAACTTAAAACCTTCGTTAAAATCACCTGTTATAATAAAGGCAAAAACAAAAGTATCAATAGTTCCAATAAATCTCCAAGATAAACTTTTTGCAATATGTCTTTTACTTAACTTCAATTACTTTTTTTATTTTTATCGAGCACCCTTGCTAGTCTTTATTCAATTTAATTATTCTAAATTTTTACTCGAGTGGTAACCACCCGCTTTCAAATACTGTTCTTTTTGCATCAA